>Ga0224511_10001734_pt1 | contig 13683 bp, 3 predicted proteins | sample SF_May12_sed_USG_2_FD_169988 | JGI IMG/M metagenome (GOLD analysis project Ga0224511, IMG submission 169988) | Sediment microbial communities from San Francisco Bay, California, United States - SF_May12_sed_USGS_8_1 | ecosystem: Environmental > Aquatic > Marine > Sediment | place: USA...
TTTTGTCTAAATCCCCACCCTTGAGCCTGCTTGGTGCATCAAATCCCGGGATGTAAAACCGGCCAAAGTCTAAATTACCCGGGACCCGGATTCCATAAGTTTATCAAATTCCCGCCTGTCAGGAATGTTCTTCTGTCTAAAGCCCCGTGTATGCCCGCCGCCCCCCCCGGGCGGGCAAAATATTGACAGGTGCATTACTCTTATGTTGCCTAAGTTTGGTGGAAAAATTGGAAATAGGTTAACTAGCTGACAGGCCTGATATGACCTAAGTGTTAAGAATATGGAAAAATTATTAAAAAATACAAACAAACAAACAACATGTGGTTCTATGACATATAAATGCTGGTAAAATGACATGTGATTCTGTCAATAGTTGACTGGTTCCTGTTTTTCATTTGACTGGTTTCTGTTTTTCAGTTGACTGGTTATTGTTTTTCATTTTACTGCTTTATGAATTTCAGATGACAGTTTCCTGGTTTTCATTTGACTGGTTTCTGTTATTCAGTTGACTGGTTCCTGTTTTACATTTGACTGGTTGCCCTTTTTCAGTTGACGGTTTCCTGTTTTACATTTGACTGGTTCACATTTTTCAGTTGACGATTTCCTGTTTTACATTTGACTGGTTCACATTTTTCAGTTGATGGTTTCCTGTTTTTGCTGATCGGGACAGCGCTGTACAACCAGCTGCTGGATCTGCGTAACTTCCTGCCCTGCTGGGTGTTTCCCGCCGAGGAGCTGCGGACCGTGCCGCCCGGTCATCATAGCAACATACAGGACGTGAGTTACAGCGAAGATGACGCGAGCGAAGATGAGACTACACGTCTGCTCAAGGGCAGACGATAACTTGACGTGAAGTTGGGATGGGGTTTTGGAAGGAAGGCAGTATTATAACTGACTGAGAAGGTTGCTTATAAATATGGAGGTTTTCTATTCTAGCCAGTCTTAGACAGTGAATGATAAATGTGATGTGTACCATGCCATAACTCTAAAGTTTGCTGATATTTATTGTGTTTATAATGCTACAAGACTGAAGTTTACTTATTCTTATTGAATGTATGATTCCACAAAATTCCAGATAATATATATTTATTAGCTGTTCCATGCCATAAGACATTTTTACTGATATTTATTGTATAAAATGTCAAAAGAGACTGGAGTATGCATATTATTTATTGGGCGTATGGTTCTGTACGACATACATTTATAGATACAAATGGTCTGACAACCGTATAATATAAATGCTGAAAGTTAAGACAGTCTAGTCTGAATTATACAGATCATTTATAGTAATGTTTGCATTTGTGACATAAAGATGAAAGAGCAGACTGATTAATATGTCAGATGTGTGTGTGAAAAATTGTGCAATTATGCATTGTGTTTGTTCAGATAATACATAATACATAAATTTGTCAAATAAATATGTTTGTTTAGATTATACATAATATCTACCATTTGTCAAAGAACTGATTTATTTCCCATCTTTGAAAAGTTAGATCTCCTGAAATATTGTCCTGAAATACCATTAAGCATGCAAATACAACAAAAAGTAAGTACTTTTAGATTATGGTTGTAGCCAAACATTTGCTTTATTAATGTGTATTCATAATAATGCACATGTCTCTCACCCTCTGTGATAATATCAGTTATGGTTGTCATATGAACATCAGAGTGATCTATTTTCCCACTTTGGGGAAACATTCCAGACTGATAACTGTGTTGTTTGTGTCACATTTGTCTGAAATAATACTCACATTATGTGATGTGGTTTTTTTTGGTGTTTTTTACAATGTATTTGTATTTTATATGGTGTTTTGTTTGTTTTGCCATTCCAATGGTCTTGAACAAAATGTACATAATTGTTTTTAAAAGCTTGATTGTAATACAAATGATTGTATAGTTATTTTTATAAAAAATGTTTTATTGTATAGATTTATATTTCATGCGTAGTTTAACTCAATATTAATAAATACATGTATCTACTTATTACGACCATTGTTTATTTTATGTCATAACATTTTGATTTTTATACACATCTACTACTGACTACCAGCATTTATATTGTATATATATATATACATATCAAAATATATTCCACACACACACACACACACACGCACACGCACACACACACGCACTTTGACAATGTATGTGTTTACAATAGTGTTGTTCGTAAAAACTTAGAAATTAAACCAGCATAAGTTAAATAAAAATACGTGTACATGTAAAAGTTCACATCTGTATTGAACAAGTTTATTTAGTTACTTGTAAATTTAATGCCGGTATTACACAGCTCCGTTATGATAACGGATGGCCACCCGTCATCCGAAACGTGTCCGTTTCACAAACGTACGGCACTTATTATGCTGCTATTACACATCTTCGTAAAACCTCCGTTGTCGTTGACCAGCTGTCCGGTAATAACAAAATAAAGTATAAAACAAAACGAAAGGTTCAAAGTACTTATTGTATAGATCTACTATATTTTTTCTATTAGATCTAGATCTGTTTAATTAAAAAGTGTTGCAGACAATGTTGACAAGTTTAAGGGCGCCAAGACAAAATGATCCGTACAAAAACAAACACTTAAAACAGCACAGAACACGCAGGACAACAAGACTTAAGAGACATTCAGAATATTTTTATATAATAGATGTACTGTAGATTCTAGTTTCTTTCTCAAGACCTTACTGAGTACCTTTGCTAAAAACAAATCATAACACAGGTTATGATAGAAAGCGGAATGGCAGTTTATGTACATGTACATGTAATGTGTTGGCCAATATTAACTAACACAGTTGTTTCGTGGCATTTTGACGCATAATAACATCGCTTGAATATTTCTTCGTTAAACGTACCTTTTATCGACGGACAAATTCGTTAAATTTTTAGTGCAAAATTATGACGTCATAATTATAACCGGAAACGGAAATGTCAAGGAGTGACGACGTCAATAGCAACGTAAGTTTGTTTACACTACACTACTTCTTCAGTCGTGTGTTACAACGCTCTGATAAAACTCTCATTTTCCAGAGAAATATGCAACTAACCGTGTCAGAATCGTACAGGCAAAGGTATGAACTTCTTGAGCAAATAACTATAATATCAAATTGATGGTATTTTTTCAGAACAATCTTTGAAAATGACAGTTAAAAACACACTTAAGTGGGTGGGGCACGAAAACGGATACTCAATTTTTTATGAAAGTTCATTGAAGTGCTGAGTAAAGTTCTTTCTTAAGAATTAATCTAAAATTCACTAACGATTGAAAGTAAATAAATAAAAAAGGCGACTGTTCTCCTCTGATCTTGCCACAAGGCGCCGGTTTGTTGTCAAAACATATTTTAAAATACCGGATACAATAGCTGTTCATTTCATAGATATCGAGGTTAGCGGTCGTCTACAAAATTTAAACTTGGCGTAATGCGTAAAAAGTCGACAAAGCATCCTCGGTCGACATTTCCTATAAATTCTCGATTTTCTTTATCATTTCATTCATTTGTTGGACCTTTGGAACTGTTCGTGATCAAATTGCGGACAGATGAAAAACCGACCTCAAAAACAAACACCAGAGATGAAAAAAAACAACACAAAACAACAACAACAATAGCGCCCTGCTTATGAATGCCAAGTTATGCAAACGAAAATTTCAAAAGTAAATCAAGAAAACATGGTATAAAATAACACGTATTAATGGATTTCCCGATCGCTGTGATTCAAATACATGTATTGATGATCTACTTGGGTTCTCTTCTTTGTGTGATAATTCCAGATTTTTCAGATTTTTAATGTGCTTCACTTATTATAGGCATTACATTAAAATTTCCATGTGGCAAATTATATTTATTGAGAAGTACTGTTCTTTTTCATTGAAAATTCGAACCCAGGAGAAATGCAGTAGATTTCTCTAAATCACTTCCCATCGGTTAGATTTCTAAGCGACCCACGATTTCATCAGTTTTGGAGTTATCCAATTTCTTTCATATCCCCTCCTATAGCGCAGTAGTTTCAGTTGATACGGATGTCATATTCTGAAGTCTTGAGTAACTAACCCGTTCGTATAGTCGAAAGCAAGACACGTGTTCAACTTCCGGCTGGGATTCAACCTTTCTTTTTTGTACTTTTTTGCGTACCAGAAGATCTATTAAAAATATTGTAGGAAAGAAGAAAATGATTCAATTTTCATTTAAAGCAGCTTTAAAACGGTAATGGACGAGCGTGATCAAGATTAAGAACAGCATGCACAATGTAGCAAATGTTGTCGAGATTTTAAACATCGGGACAGTTGCATTTAAAAGCAAAACGTTATAAAGAAGGAATGTATTATCAGAAGTTGTGCCTTTGCAGCCAATTTTTCACAATTAAATATAGTTCAAACATGCAAGCACGTCTATACAAACAAAACAATTATCATGGTGCTTTTCGTGAACTGACATTGTTTAGAAGTAATGAACTGACGAAATAGATCTACTAGTTTTAAAAGTATTCTTTCTGAATTGTAAAACATTATGTTTTAGTGAAAAGGTGTGAACAACATGCTATTTTGAACTTTCCACAATTAACGTTGTTATTAACTATATGTCGTAAAACACAGACAAATGAACACGGGGAAATGGTACGGTGTGGCGAGTAGATTAATATGATGACGCTTTATATCGAAAATTAACAAAAATTAAAAGTTTAAATCTCTTTCTTCAAAATTTCGTTATTTTTTAGTTTTAGACCAAGTTACAACTTACATCATATTATTATAGTACAAGTTATATCCGTATTGAGCCAGCGTTCTATGAAATAATTGGTCTAGAATTGTTCATTTGCAAGCAATTAACTGATGCGGTGTATTTAAGTTTTAGCGGGAAATGATGACGTCATAATTAAAAACGGAACCGGAAACGTCAATGAGTTACGACGTCAATAGCAACGTCAGTTTGTTTACCCAACAAAACCGCTTCAGACGTGTGTAACGCCGCTCTGATAAAACTCGCATTTTCACGAGAAAGATGCAACTTACTGTGTCAGAAACGTACAGGCGAAGGTAAGATGTTCTCGAGGGAATAGTTATTGTATCAAATTGATGCTACTTTCAGAAACAATGTTTGAAAATGACATTTAAATATACACGTAGATGGGTGGGGCACGAAAATAAGATAAATGCGGATACTCAATTTTATTACGAATGTTGAAAAAGTACTTTTTTAATTAAATTTAAATTAACTAACTATTGAAAGTGAATAAAATCGAAAGCGACTGCTTACCAATCATTTTGCCAAAAGACACCGGTTTGTTGTCAGAACAAGATAAAATTTAGTTAAAACGGATACAACAGCTGTACACTGTCGCTTTACTTAATTATTTGTTAGAATTTTGGAACTGTTGGGTTGTGATGCATTTCTCTGCATCTGATATGTTGTCAGTTACCGATAAACATTTAAATAAAAAAAAACCGAGTTTGACGGATAATGATAATGGAATAGTTTAAAATATTGCAAACATAGATGCGGATAAGAATACGAATCCTGATTAATGCGGACATATAAAAACCGACCTTAAAAAGTAAACACCATAGTTAAACAAACAGCAACAACATCAATAGCACCCTGCTTATGAATGCCAAGTCATGCCATCAGTCTGAGTTATAAACTTTCTTTCCAACGCATGTTAGCGTAGTTGGTACGAATGTCATATCCTGTAGTCTTGAGTAACTAACCCGTTCGTATGATCGAGGGCAGGACATGGGTTCAAATTACGGCTCGCACCCGATTTTGCTTTTTCGTACTTTTCTTGCGTACCGGTAGATCTATTTATATTTTAAGGATGAACAGATCAATTTAAATTAAAATGTCATTTAAAACATTTTGAAACATAGTGAATTTATCTCAAATTCGTGCAAAGCAGCATAAAAATGGTAAACGACGAGCGTGATCATCCATTAAGTACAACATGCACAATGTAGCCACTGTTGTTGTTTCTTTTTGAACATCGGGGCAGTTGCATTAAATAGCAAAACAAAGTGAAAGAAGAAGAACGCATTGCCGAAGAAGGACATACTCGTCACGGAAAATACGAGTCGTCACGGGTTTTGTTCAAGTTGTGTCATGAAATAAAATTGATATGACATGAAATACAGTTGAAAAATATTGTGAAATAGTTGTTATGATTCAATGTCAAATACAGCGTTACCACACGAAAATAACACCAAGCTTTATCGAAAAGAAATATCAAGTGAAAGATTACTTCTTTAAATTTCGTTTTTTTTCCAGTTTAAACCCTAGTTCTGACACCATCACTCGAACTTGTTTTCGTTTTGAACGTAATAACGAAAGCCTATTGACAAACTCAGCCGTGTGGTCTTTATTTGCGGTAATTGCAATAAAGCGATACTGATGCAGAATTCGCACTGTCTAGAACTTTCTTCTGGAATAATGGTCGAAAAATCAAGCAAGTGATTATATTTAGCAAGTGGTTAAATTATCTCCGAGAATTTTCGTTTCTGAAACTAGATACGCAACTTGTTGACTAACAAGAAGACAAAAACTGATACCTATCTGAGTGAAATGCAAAGCAAAACGTAAATGGTTATCAGGTCTGAGACTATTTTAGACCAAGTTACATCATATTATTGATACACTATCCCGGTATTGAGCCAGCGCCTGTTGAAAAAAATATCTAAGATGGTTTAACCGCAATCAATTTACTGATGCAGTGTGTTTACGATTTGGCGGGAAAATATGACGTCATAAGTAAAAACGGAACCGGAAACGTCAATGAGTTACGACGTCAATAGCAACGTCAGTTTGTTTACCCAACAAAACCGCTTCAGACGTGTGTAACGCCGCTCTGATAAAACTCGCATTTTCATCGGAAGTATGCAAAAACCAATGAGAAAAACGTACAGGCAAAGGTATAAAGCATTTGCGCAGAATATGTTATATCGAATTGATTGTAATTTTGCGGAAAACTCATTAAAATAAAGAATTTATAAAACGTAATGATGGGTGGGGCATGAACATTCCTACTCAAAGTAAAATGTATTTCTCTTTGATTTTCCCATCGGATAGATGATTTCCCCCAAAATTTAATCACGCACATAAGCGGTGTTTTATGATTTTTTTTCAAAGTAATCTGCTTATTTTTTAAAAATAGTTCACTATCGAAAAACAATGTGTTTATTTACAAAACACGTATAATTTATACTTTATTGTCTTACATAATTATATTATTTCTAATATGTTCTATAATTTATTTAAACTAGGTTTAACTTGCACTATGATATGTTTGTGTTATTTGCCGTGATACTTGTATTGCACTGATAATTTTTGTTCACACTTTCTTGGTTGCTTCGTTATTGTCGTCTTCGTCATCGTCGTCTTCATCGTCGTCGTTGTTGTTGTCAAAAAATAATATATATTAACAGTTGATAACCATAGTTGCTATTCAAGTATATAGTCAGAAACAATGTAATAAAACTGATAACTCAATAAACATCCCATTCCTCTCTCCAGCGACCCCCTTGGTCTGCCGCCTGACGACCCCGTAAAGCCTCCCGCCCTCGGTCTCGAGGAGTCGGTCGAGGATGACCCTAACCTCATTATTGACCCCAGCCAACCCCCAACCTTTGACCCTGACATTGATCAGATTGTCACCGGCTTGAGCACTCTCTCGCTCACCGGCATTCTGTCAGGTTCTTACACGTTTTCTGTCTTTTCTCTCTCTTAATTTCATATCTGATTTCCTCACTTTTCATTATAGTTGTTGTGTGTTTTAGTTGCTAAAGATTTGCTATCATTGGTCGAAATATTTTGAACATAACCATTCCGTTAATTACTAGTGTTCTTTGTTTTTAAGTTCTTGTCTCTTCATATTTCTAGGCTATACACCATTTTTGATTTTATTACAGCTACGCGTTTCATAGTATTTCTGCATCACTGATAAGCACAAGTGAATTAAATCAAATGAAATTAACTCTTAATAACCTTATTTGCGATCACTTTTTGTTATTACTGATTAATGCATAAAAGTTACATACATCATATTTAAGAGGTGGCATAACTCAATATCTATATAAGTAAAATATTTACTAGTTTCATTTTCATAATCATATGAGTTTCATTATGACACATTCAAATTTTTTTCAGGTCAGCCTCTTACTGGTCGCCTCCGCAGTCGCGCAGACCGGAAACGCCATCTTGCGCAGGAACCGGAAGTGACGATTAGAGTCGTCCCCCGCTGCCCAGACCTATACTATGAGCCTCCGATCAAGATCCACAAGGCCGAAGACAGATGGCTGAACGAGATCGGTATGTTACTATTCATAAAAGTCCATTAATTCGACTTTATACATGTAGATGAAACGGCCCCGGACGTAGGACATAATTTCATAACAAAATGGAAAACAATGTTTTAAGTGTTTGTTTTATTGTTTTCAAGTAGAAAACAGTATTACATGTATTTGTTCGAATCGGTTATTTGCCGCGTATCCCGAAAGCATTCCATGTTTTGAAACAGGTTTTTAAAGTAAATAGGTTATTTGTGCAAAATGCGATTATCAAAAAGTTTAACTTAATATTTCACAAATTATTATGTCATTACTTTAATTTCATAATTGCGTGTTTCAGAGGCTACGATATCGCGCATCGTCCGTGAGATCAGACAGGAGGTGGAGGTCGACGAAATGTGCGCCAAGGTCGTACAGGAGGTCAAGGTCACGCCAGAGGTGAAGGACAAGTTGAATGTGCAGGGCACAGTCGAGGTCAGGAGCGTCGAGCCCCGCCAGTCATCTGCCGGTGACCGTTGGCCTAAGGTAAGTCTTTAGTTTACTTGTCACAATAGCTCAAAACTTTAGAGTTTTTGTTAAGGTTGTAGTAGTGTAATGGATTTACAGATTTTCAGCTAGGTAGAAGTTTAAAAAACTTTATTTTATTTGAATATATGCCATTTAGAGACGATCCACCACACCGCTTTTCACAGTTTTTGCTTATTGCATTTTATAAACAAGAGTGAAAAAATTCATTCTACCATTCATTGTTTCCCTTTAAATTAATTTAAGCAAATAAAGGTAACTTGCATTTTAGAAATAATTTTCTATGGTTGAAAGTAAAAGCATAATATATATCACATTTTAATGAGAAAAAAACTTGTTTATATTTTGATAAAAAATACAAATGTGTAACCCTCGAAGTCCATCACACTACTACTACCTTAAATAAAATGTATTCCACTTCCCTTTACACTCATAGAATGTAATATTTAACTTGCAGTTTTTCGCAAGACAATAAAAATCAAATACTTGAATACTCTATCTTAATATTTTAGGTCAAGGTCACCGAGCCCCGCGTCCCTGACCTTGCTTCCAACGACCTTCGCCACAAACTGACCCCGCGCAGACGTGGTTGGAGAAAGAAAAGCTCCAGCGATGATGAGGTTACTGTTGGAGGACCTTCCACGTGCGTGAAGGCTCGTACCCGGAGGCCCCGCATCAGCAGGGTAGTTCGGGAGAGCGTGTGCTGCTAGGATATTAATTTAAGTGGATTCACTTGTAGTTCATTGTAGTGGTATTTAGAAGTAGGTAAGTAGGAGGCTTTACTGAGATTTTAATTTATTTCATTGTTTTCAACTATTTAAAACATTTATTATGTATCTTTCCCTTTTCTTCGTTATTTTTAGCAGACATTCTTCTTTTTTCATCCTCCTAAGATGTTCCGTTAGAGACACTTTAATTAAATTGACTTAAAATTAATTAACATTAATTTTAATTGTTTTGGGGTGTAAAGCCTCTTAATGCTGCCAAGCTTACAGACAGCTGAACAGACACAAGGACAGACCAGACAGGTGTTCTTTGATGGTTCTGAACACAGCTGTGGGTAAGCTTGAAGGTCCCAAGCCCTTGAAAAGCAGAGGGAGAGGTATCATGTATTCATGAAAAAAATCTTAGGAGTGTCAACTTTAAAAAGATGAAAAGTGCATATTTTCACCACATTTCAGTGTGTATGCCTACATGTATAACATTGAATTTGCCCTTAGATGAAAGTACTGTAAGCGTTCTTTGCTTCTTCGAGAACGTGTTCCTCACATAACTTGTATTGCTTACATATATTTATTAAAACATAATGTACACTATCATCTAAGGGCGAATTTAATGTTATACATGTAGGCATACACACTGAAATGTAGTGAATCTGCACCTTTCATCTTTATCATCTTTATTAAAGATGAAGATAACGTACAGTTTGACTTTTAACTGCCTTACCAAGTGTTTTCGTTAACAGTGAACTTTCTCTAGTGCACACAGCATGAACATTGATGTCCACTTTCCCGGATCGACGCAAAGGCTGGTGAATGCGTTGCATAGACCATTTATCTTCATAACACACTTCTAAATCCAGAATCGGAAGAGTAGGTTCTTTGTTAAAAAAATGCTTTTTACCAGACCCGGTTGAAAAACGCACATAATTATCCAACACAGCCATGGTGGATGACAGGTTTCGACTGCCACAAAAGTATGCTTATTTTACGACTGTCAATTTTTTTGGCCGTTAAAGTGTTGGCTTATAAACAGTGGTGATTTCTAGCTATTAGCCAATTAAAATATACAATGAAGTCCGCTTATAAGGAACCCGCTTATGATAAACTTCCGGTTGTAAGGAACATATTTCCATTCCACAATTTTACTCTAATGTCCTTTCGCATTTTCAGCGAAGTTTTAAGCATCTATCCAACTAAAACCATTTGCGTTAACTGTCCGCCCTCCGTAAAAAAATCGCTCACTGTGGGAAACGAAACGGACGCCTTTGCGTTAACGCATAGGTCACGGAGCTATATAAAAGACCCACCACATTCTTTGTTGAGCGAGTTTTGACGGATGGCTATCCGTTATCATTACGCAGCTATGTAATAGCGGCCTACCGAAAGTTGCGCATCCATGCAAGTATTCAGGGCTCACATGTCCCCATTGCCGCTTATAATACGATCAAACCAACATCCCCATTGTCTCGGCTTAATTAAAAATAAATAAATTATTTATTCAATTATTGGCAGCCTTCAAACAAATAATTGTGAGAAAGTGAGTTTCTCACATAAAAGAAGTAAAACTTAATATTTATTCATTTTATGACTAAGATTCTTTGTCATATTTTATTTTATGTTGTGCATTATGAAATGTTTGTCTTTATAATAATAATAATAATAATAATAATAATAATAATAATAATAATAATAATAATAATGCTCATTATACCGTTTCAAGTTATGGAAAATGCATGTAAAATAAACAACACTTGACAGGCGTAACTGGCTGCATGCCACGGCTTCAGAACTTGGCAGAATAAAAACCTGCACTTAAGACCTCAATGGAGCCATTGTGTCAATTTATGAATATTGTGGATTCACGGCTAAGTATTTTGACAGAATTGTACTTGTTCTCGTTATATTTATCCTTAAACCTATTTAGTGTGTAATAGTTATATTAATTAAATCAAAATAAAATGAAAAACATGTTTTTTAAGACTTTTACTATTAACGAATAAAGATAAGTATGGTCATGTAGGCTCCATTTTATTTCGTGGTAATTATTACATTAATTCTTCTTTGATGATAAGACATGTGTTCACCACATTATCCGGACAATTCCCCTCCCATCAGTTTTAGCAAACGCGCACAAGTCTCCCCTCGGCATGATTCCAACCCGCAAAATTCCCCTCCTGTAATTTTTCAGACCGGGGCAATGCCCCTACCGCATGTATTATAAAACTACTAAAAGAAAGTCGTACACACGGTACACTCACCACAACACCAGATGTCGAAGAATCCTTCCTGATGTACGCCAACAGCAGCAGGGGACGCCCCTACATGTACATGTATGTTGGTGTACGCCCGCAACACGGGCCTAGAGCACCCCGAAAGTGCCGACACATGGTTTTGTGACGGCATTCACTTAAAACCTTACCGCCATGCATTTAGCAAACAATAAAGCTAGATCTACAATCACAACCCGCCGCATGAGTCTTTTTTGTCCGTGCATTTGGAGGCCATGTTCGCTGCGTTTTCTGAATACTTGGGTAGGTGCGAGTACGTGGCACACACGCAACGTCCAGGGGTAGGCGGTTGCGTGTATCGTACGTTGCGTAGGTGGTAAGGGAGTTGTACGTGCTTACAACGTACGATCTCTGTGCGATTGCCATTTAAATTTACGGAGGTAGTACTTACACGCGCTGCTCACGTACGGTGTTCTTACTCACTGGCCCGTTGAAAGTGCGTGCAAGTGCGTTGAACGTGAGTCTATTTCGACCGCTGTTGGGTGTTGGTCAGTGCGCATAACATGCGTTGTAAGTGCGGAGCACGTACTTGCTTGGTAAGGTACGCCTTCTGTTATGTGCGTTTTCTTGTACTGTTGAACTGCGCAGAACAAGTGATCATGGGATTTTTAAAGCAAAGACTCTCGGAGGCAATGCGTTATGTGTTCGTGGACGTACGTGGACGTACAGGGCACACACGAAACACGTACTGGGAGTGAATCCGTTGCCCGTACGCAGCTCAAACGCAGATAAAGTTATGCATGCATTTAACATGCTACGTCGTGTCTGCGTGCTCCCATTCCGTATGAGTACGGCGGGTTATGACCGCGGCTTAAGACAGGTACGCGCCTTATTCGTCGTTTGAATGCAATAAAATATCTTCCCAAATAGTTCTAAAAACAATTAGATTTTAGGACCTTTATCTTTGTGTGTTTGGGAGTAGACGGGAGGGGAAAAATCCAGGTCAAAACAATGACGGAAGGTAACTTGTCCGCGTCTGGAAAATGACGGAGGGAAATTGCTAGTATCCATGTTATCTATGCTCAAACTGATGAGAGCGGAATTGTCCGGATCCGTCTTGTCACCCTTCATCCACGCTTTCGTCAATAAGACCAGATCATAAACATTATCAGCCGCATGCTAAAGCATTTACACAGATACAAGCCATCGCTTCTTAAAACAATCTGCAACCGGTTTTACCTTGTACATTTTACTCTTAATGATGTTGATTTTTGTGTTATTCGCAATGTTTTCTGACATTGATGAGCAGTTCGTGCCATAAGCGGGACAATGTGCTCATTATTCATGTCAATATATATAGGTTCCTCACTTACATTTGCGTTAAGAAATGTGCTTTTTAATGCATAATAATTATTTATTTACATATTACAGTCCTATTTAAATGAAGAATGCGATATTTCAACAACGCTTGCACCACATGGCATTTCCTTATCAAACAAGAAGCAATCGAGTGCACTCTTTACACTTAATTAACAATTTGCCGCCTCTTATATCAGCTAAAAAGTCTTTTAGTATGCAAAATACAGAGGGTGTTAAGTTCGTAGGCAATGACGGCCGGTAGGCAAAAGTCGTGTCTTTTTGGCATCCCACTGGAATTAAAACGTGCGATGTTAAATATGGAAGCACGCATTTTTCACAAGTCAAACAAGCATTTTCAGTGAAAAGATTTCCCCTGCTAATGATGGCTTGTTTGTGCTTGATGGCTTGTTTGTGCATGAAGGTCTTTATGTTTATGTGCAATTGACCTACAAAAAGGCGTGGATATTCTAGCAGCTACATGTATATAGTAATTGAGAAATAACTGTAGGCATGGATTTTCTAATAAATCAGGGGCAGTAACTCTAAGGAAAATTGACCAATCCAAAAGAAAAATAGA
>Ga0224511_10001735_pt1 | contig 13683 bp, 10 predicted proteins | sample SF_May12_sed_USG_2_FD_169988 | JGI IMG/M metagenome (GOLD analysis project Ga0224511, IMG submission 169988) | Sediment microbial communities from San Francisco Bay, California, United States - SF_May12_sed_USGS_8_1 | ecosystem: Environmental > Aquatic > Marine > Sediment | place: USA...
ACATGCCATGCGTCAAATGTCCTTCAAAAAGGCATTATTGGAATTATTATTATGTGCTTCCCTCTCGGTCTTGTATCACAGCGGTGGATCACATTGAGTTTTTGAGTACCCACGACTGTGAGTTGGTCGACTTCCACTGAGCAGGCCTTGTGACTTCACTAGAACCTGAACATTGATCATCAGTTGTCAAAACTTGCGTTCAGACTCACGAATGCCAATGTGCATGTTAAAACACATACCTGTAGGTTGTATAGTTGAACCAGGTCAGTAAGTTGTTAGACAGTGTTAGTTGTTCAATAGTGATGTTGTGCCATTCAGGTTGTAAGGATGGTACAGCACTTAGTTGACCCTTGGCACAGTTAATTAGCCACCCAGAAGACTGCTGTTGGCAAATGCAGCCCTACAAATTGAATGCAAGCGACAAATGATGTCATTCTGCACAGCAGCATATGGGCATGCGTGATTGTGAGCCTACATAAGAAACATATGGACATATTAGGAATTTACTCATGATTTAACATTGGTCATTTCGCGTTGGTGTGCTTTGGCCCTGAAGCCAAGAAGCATCACTGAAAACTTATATAGTATCTGCAAACTACACTGTTATTCACTTGTGAATAACAGTAAGCAAGTGATCCCCAAATAATACAGGTATAGGTTAGTGCCGGGGCACCCAGCACCCGGCGCAAGTCTATCACTATCACCATGTGAACTTACAAATCTAACCCTCCATGTAAGATCTAAAATCTCACTGGCTACAGGATAAGGGCAGGTAAGTGTGGTTGACAGTTTGGATTTTTCTGCATTCTACAACAAAACTTCAACAAGAGCAGAAGTAAAAAAAAGCTGCGAGTGTATTCCAGCATATCATTAGCTGTGACTTACAAGTATCAGCAACATACCTGGTAATCAACAGGGCAGTCCGCATGTGCATACGTAAATATCATCAACAGAATCATCAGGGAAGTATAACTGTAGATCTTACTCATCTCTGATGGGGTCGACTGTGGATTTGAATATAGCTCCCAAGTTGCCTGGTCTGTGCTAAAAGAGGTAGTAGGATAATTCAATCCGATATTCACTAAGTGATCACAATATGATAAAAATCTACCTTCCTGAATGAGGTCGTTCTACTCGGTACTTTGTCACCCTATTTTACAGACCTCCTATACCTGATGGTTTTTTTTCCGAAGCAAAAGTAACTAGGTATACAATATCAAAAGTTCATATTCAAAGCTGGATCTCGGCAGAATCTGTTGACCTCGAGCCAAGCACATTTAGTTCTGAGCTATCCCCAGCTAGCATGAGACGGTGAGGGGAGCGCCTTTACAAACATTCAACTGCTATGGCATATAAGCCAATCCACTATATAGGGTGATCGAGTGTTGAAATTTGTAAACAAAGTAATAATACTGAATGTAGATGTAAATTATATTCAATGAGTGGGTTGATTTAAAGGAGTAGATGAATAAAGTAAGTTTTATCGGGAGAGGCGGACATCAAACTGAGATTTCTACCCTCCTCCAAACAGGCAACCAAACCGGGCGGCCAAACCAGGCGACCAAACCGGGCGACAGAACCGGGCGACCAAACTGGGTGACCAAATCGGTCGGTCAAACCGGACGACCAAACTGGGTGATCAAATTGGTCAGTCAAACCAGGGAATCCAGCTGGAAACACAACCGAAGAATCAGACTGGTTAATCCAACTGGAGAATCGACTCAGGAATCAGAACGAAGGTAACGAACCATCAGCCGGAGCCCTCATCCCTCAATGAAAAACAACACCAGCAGTAATTCTAATACGGTACTTACCCCGTGTGTACAGATGTGATAGATGCAGTTTTGTAGAGTATAGAGTATAGAGCTTATTATGGGCTGGTCTTGTGTAAACTAAACCATTGCTTCCTCTGACTGCACAAATCGAGCAAACATCTCTAGCCTTCACTGTTGTATTCAGGTATTTGATCGTATTCATGTACACAAAGGTTAACAAAAGACTAGCGGTCAACTTCTACGTCAAACAGAAACTCGACCCCAATTTATGTTAAAAAGTGCAGTTCAGGAGGCAACTCCACATTCATTGCAGCGATGGCGAGCGGTCTTTTTCCACAAACTGAATATCGGCCACTCGAATAACTATGGCCCAAATGGCCCAAACAGAAATAAAATGGGATCTAATTACTAAAACTTAGTAACCTAGTGGTCTTCACTTCACCTCCTTATAACATCGAGTAGAAATTGAGTGTAAGATTGGAGAAACTTAAGTTATAAGAAGTGCTTTGCCGGTTTTCCCTAGCCCTAAATAGAAGTCGTTTGGTTCGGGCCTCTATTATCTCGCAATAATGGCACTAACGCTCGCTGACAGAGGTGAAAAACTGCCCGTGAAACCCTATTTCTATATTTTCATTGAACATTTTCTCTATATAGGCTTGTGTAACTACAAGTCTAGTGTGCACTTGCAAGAGGATTTTCCAAACATCAGCGCGTAAGCCGAGAAATCAACGCAAACACCAACAGCTCTGTGTTAATTTCCTATCTCGAGGCCAATTTTGGTGCGTCAACGGTCTAGATAGGGCTATATCTAAGCTTCCATTTGAACTGGGTATTGGGCCCTTTTGTTTATGTTTCAGAATCTACAAACAAGTGAAGTCACTTTTACCCATGTCATAACCCCTTTAAACAAAGTGCATAATTATGGCAACATCAGATCAGAAACGTGACAATAAGGTTGTCAAAACATGTTAAATTAACTAAAAACTGTTCCGCTGTTAACAAATACAGAGACAAAACCGCCTAACTTTGCAACAACAGAGGAACTTTTTTGCAGCTTGGGGAAATGACAAGAGGCTACAATCAAACCAGAAAAACAATGGGTTTGAGATTAATGTGCTGGAATGTCAGAAGAATCCATACTCGCAGACCTAGTGTAGTGACAGCATTAGTTTTCATTTAGTGATTGTCTGGCTTGTTTGAGTGAGTTGACGGCCTCAATTATCGCTGGCATCTGATTATCCCCAGCTCCGGTTTCTATGTATCGCGTGAAGAATTCTATTGCTTCATCCAGCCTATCCTTTCTGTCAGATGGGGAAAGGCCTGTGAATGAAAAAGTGAAAATGTACTATACTAATCATCAGGTTAGCTAAGTGAGGGTACTGAAGTCACCGTCCCTCTGTCAACACCTGTGTATACTTATATGGACAGTAATGCATGGTGCTGAATTCGACGGAAAATGACGAGGTGAAATAAAATACGTTAATAGCCGACTTCCTGTTACAGGGTCTCATGAACCGATCTGCCGTTACCACGTACTGGGTATTTTCAATAGATAATATGCTTTGGTGATTGGTCATTAAAAAAATCAGATATATGCCTCAGTGGTTTGATTGGCTGAAAGTCTATGGAGAATTGGTATTCCTTGAATGACTGCCAGAAATAACAGTCTTTATTCCCGATAAACCAAAACCGAGGGAAAATTGGGCCAGGAAGGCCAATTGAGCTCATAATGGTCTCACCACTTTCGGAATTTATCAAGAAAGTATTTCCTATGAGTTTCCATAAAACATTTAGTCAATGAGTAGCCTCCAAAATTGGGGATAACTCCAAACGTAGGTAAGCTTGCTCTGCGTGTGTAGGCTGTGTTTTGCCACCGACGCAGGGTTTAGCTTGGAGCTGCAATAAGCATAGACCAGAAAGATGGGATGTAGCTTTCCATTTGACTGGTCACAATGCGGGGTCTCGGTTCTCTTCTGTTATTTGGAATGGCCAACTCTGCCTTGAAAACACGGTTATACTACCTGCAGTTCTGGCCATGCGCTCCGCAGCCAACGCAAAATTTTTATAATAGTATTCTGGTACTGGGTTGTGCGAAGACATTAAATCTCTATATTCCTATAACGAAAGATAAAATGTAAGTGAATTGATATATTGCACAACACGGGCCAGGAGGAAGCCAACCGGAAACCACCTCAGTACCATACCATGCCACCACGACAATCCTGCCACGACAATCCCACCACGACAATCCCGCCACGACAATCCCGCCACGACAATCCCGCCATGACAATCCCGCCACGACAATCCCGCCATGACAATCCCGCCATGACAATCCCGTCATGACAATCCCGCCATGACAGTGACTCCTTCAGGGCTAGTTACCTTGTATAGATGTCTGTATAAACTATCCTTCTGCTCCCCATCCTGTACACCCTCAGCCTGACTCCATAGGAACATGGCTTTAGATATTCTGCAACAGTAGGACATACATTTTTTGACACTCATCGATCAGTAATCTGGATGCTTGATAAAAATGAGATACTTGGGGAAGAACACAATTTTGTTGCCTGGTGGTTCTCATCGCTCTGAATTCAATTGCTAGACTGGTAACCATTTAGATAATGCCATAATTTTTAAGGCTTGACGCTTTCCGTCAGTTCATGAGATGGCATTCACAGGTCACTGGTCACTGGTTGATGTTACATTGTACTTGCTTTGCAGCCTATAGGTATTTTTGAGTCTAGTATCGCATTTTTCACAGGCACAATGGTGAAAGTACCGAATCCTAATAGGAACATAAACTCTGTACAGAGAAAGTTTATGATTAGGAAGAGGCGACTATCTCACGGGTAATTAATTATCTCTTCACACTGTTCGACTACATAAAAATTCTCAGACAATATTTTGACATCGGACAGCAAAATCCAGTGATATTTGTCACCTTTCCTAGTTACACAGTGCTTTCAACGAAATTAATAGAGTTTTTAGTGTGAACGGAATAGTCTGTGGAGTTCCATTAAACCCCTGGTTTAACCCCCTCTTCATAGTCCTAACTTCTATAGTCCTAGACCATGCCTCTAACCTAAGAGTACAACTGAGTAGGATGCCCAAATGCCCGTGTAAAATATTTCTAACAATGAATTAAAATAATGATGGTAATCTGTTATCCAGGAAGAGTAGCGTATATCTTACTTTGCATTCCACATCTCATCATTAGCCACTTCCTCCCAGCTGCCTGGTTTATATCTACAAAAACTCAAATGTTTAGGTTTTGCCAGAAATATTCTTTAGTTTGCGCTGCTGAATAGCAACCGCTAAAGAAAAACTTCGTTAGATGCAAAAAACCTTTTCGCAACAAACAATGTGCCTAGGCACACGTATTGAGAGAACCGCCACAACCAGGAGCAAAATTAAGTTGCTAACCAGATAATCATAAAACCCATTAGCCACTTGTGGTGAGACAACTTCTATGTTCTAACATCTGCGCAGAATCATAATACAGTTAGTTGAATTTTTCCCTATATCCATGTATAGCAGGATAGCTCAATGGTAGAGCACTGGCCTCACTACCGTGACAACCTGGATCTGAATCCCAGTCATGGCACACTCCCGCTGTGGGTGTGAGCTCCTCATATTAATCCTAGCTCAAAGCAAAATTAACCCCCACTATGAGGTGGAGCCCCGATGCTCTCTCGCTCATGGTGCTCCATGCTAAGCCGTAACTGACGAAAAACAAGTGTCTACCCTGGCAGCTTTGCCATAACGGTGAAGAGGTCATACAAAATATAGGCGCGATCTCTGATGAATGTATCGTGTATACCTTTTATATTCAGTAACCCATTTATCCTTATATGGATCAGTATATTCCAACCAGTGATCTGGTGAGCTGGCCACCTGCTGACACACTCCATACGGCATTAAAATAAAATTCTTCTGCCATGAGAAATCATTCTCCTGCATACCGATACACACAAAGAGTCTACGTCTGCAAAAAATAGAGAAGAAATAGTCACTGGCTGGTCGGAATTTATATTTAAGTTTATCAAATGAACTTAGTCAAATTATAGATATATAATAGTAGATTGTAACTGTAATTAGGTCATAAAATCAATCCCAATAGGAGTTTGTGCCATAGGTTTGGCGGTCAGAGTTTGATTACATCACAATATGTGATACAGTGAGTGAAACGAGTATTGGACAGATGTAGAGTAGATACTGCTTGGCCATGCCTGACATTTTAATAGGGATAAGTAGAATGCCTGTATTCTTACCGGTAGGAGTGGGACTACAAATAAGAGGCAATCCAACATGATACCTAGAGACGGGATATTTAGTGCGTGGCTTGTAATGGTAGTGAAAATGGTGGTCATGACCAATCTTAGCAGTGCGCAAACCAATGGATTGACAACCGCCGCTGATATTATTGCCACTACTGCAGGTACTAATGCTAGACAAATCAACACCTCGGAATCGATTGCACTGCTGACTCAGTCAATGGTGAGAAACACTGCAGCTGTAACAATAACTGGGCCATCCGCATCAACAACTAGACCACCCACATCAAGAACGACACCACCCACATTCACAACTAGACCACCCACATCAACAACTAGATCACCCACAACCAAATCAACAACTATGACCAGACCATCCACTACGAGATTAGCCATAAGGAAGTCTTTGGAACTAGGCATACCATCACCTACACTTTTACAAAGAATTGTATCCGCAGGGCAGATCTCTTCATTACCGATTGAGCCGGACGAATCATTTCAATTAGAGGTTGAGCAAACCTCGAGCTCACCTCTCAACAGTGCAGCTGAGAAGGTGAAGAAGGGAGAGAGGGGATACAACCAAAGTGTGAATCAACAGGAGTATGAGAAACTTGACTTACCAGCAAGTGCAAATAAACCTACCCTGATAAAGCCAAGCGAAAACCTAAAACCACCGTACTGGCCCCACGTCCAGGTGAATAAGACTGGTAGATATAGACAAGGTTTTATATTACACCTATGGTCTGATTCCTTTCACTGCAAGTGTATTGCATTATCATTCTGGCATCCGGTCACATGTAATCATGATTCAGGGACATCTAGGCAAAAGGGCAAATTTCTCTTTTGAACACAGCATGATCGTAATTTCACTACTTGTACGTACAGCAGGAAATGTGATGTTTTGTAGGCTTTCCAAGGAGACCTGATAACCCAGATGTACCACTTCATGAAGACAGCAAGTCGAATGGTACGTTCACTGAACTCTGGTACATCGGAGCTGTCTGTCGGTTTAATCATACCAGCTGGACTATCTGTAGTGCTGATTTGGCTAACTGGATAGTTTAGAATAGCATGGGTGGAAACCAAAACAAAAGGCTTACTGATAGTTTGCGGCTAGGAATGTACTCATGTCAAATGTTTCAATGTCTTCGGCGGTGGTGCCAGTCTTAGTGTACCATCTATCTCCAGGAAAGACTATACCGGGGAGATTCTTTCTTAACTTTGGAATAAACCAGTCGTATGCCATGAGTTCTTGCTCTAGCAGCAGTACATCTGGTCTCAGTCCTTCACAGTACTGGGAATATCTAAATAAAGAAATGAGACAATTGAAGAGTCAATTCCAATCAGATCAGGAATAAGCTGCACAGTCAGCTGTCATTTTCAAGCATGAGATAGCACCCCAGGCCGGGCAACAGCTCTAAGTGAAATGCAAATCATGGTTAGGCATTGAGTTAGCATACATCCCTGTACTTACATAACTTTTTGAAAACTATTTTCTTTCTCAAGTTTGTCACAATAATTTGGTGCTGAGGTGCTTTAACAGTTCATCGGGCGTCCGATCTGACTCGAATTGGACGCCTGCATTCGAGTTCCGACCTTATACTACCAAAAGGATGGGTTAAAGCGTCCAAGTAGTATAGAATCAATGCCCTATAATTGAGAGGCCTCTGAATTCTGATAAACCTGTTGGTACCTGAATGAGCCAGAAGGCAGGTCTCCCTTTGTTAACACGATTGAGTCATTTGGTAGACTAAGAAGAACTTCTTGAGAAAACTTTCCAACTATATCGTCATTGCGATGATTACACAAGTGCCAATTCTTAGTCTAAAAATATAATCGTATGTTCATTTGGGTTCAAAACCAAGCAGGTCTCATCCTTAGAGGTACCACAGCATTTATAGGCAAAGGTACCATTCATCGAAAAGAGATGAGATTTCCTGGTTACTTCTAATGAGTTCAAAATCTAACAAATCAGATTTTAGAAAATTCTACCATTACAAATGTTGCTTACAAACGTACCATAATAATTTTCTGTCTGGGTCAAGGCAGCACGTAAATACTAGAACTTCATAAGAGAAAGGTACAATATGTACAGACATACCAAGGCAGCGCTGACTACAATAGACACTGCAGCAACTTTGATCAATCCTGGTACTCGGTATTTCACAAAGAGCCTGCAACAGAAAATTAGAAATAAAACCTGTGACATAAAACTAGAGATGGAAGGGACAGCAGGAGTAAGAAAAGAGTTCATGAATACAGTGACTTTTCAACTCAAAGAGCGTTCTTAGTACCTAAATATAATACTGTAAATTGCCAGCTGAAACTTATAAAATTCATAGCCAAAGAAACGCCACCATTATCAATTTTAGTGATAGAGGGAGTGAAACATACTCACCTTTCGTTAAAGAGCTTATAGCCAAGAGAGGAAAAAACACACCATAGCATATGGGGCTGCATCCAAAATCTTTCAACCTGCATAACAAGGAGAACCTTCTATGGTGGTTCACTTTGCCGATACGATACTGGGAGAGGAGAAGGGGATGAGTTCTGGCTTTGGGTATTCCATTATAGTCACTTCATTGTAGATATGTTTGATGCATAAATGATGAATTACAGGAGCTTAGAGACTGAATAAAAATGATATAATTAGCAGCACGCTTTCTACTAAACGCTGCATAAACACGATACTTGTATATTAGAGAAACTGCTTCCTCTTCCTTGGATGACATCTTCACTATTATGGTGAAGATATTGATCGGGTTGAATACTTAATTTTCACCAGTTCCAGCTTAGCATGGAGCACCGCAAGTGGGTCAGGATCAATGCTCCACCTCATTATTATGCTTGGTTTTTGCTAGGATTATTGCGAGGATCTCATGCAATGGGAGTCTGCTATGAGAGGGATTCGAACCCATGTTCTTACGATTGTGCTGAGGTATCCGGTAATCCGGAGTAGCTATTGAAAGGATAGTGGGATAGCTCAATGGCCAGAGCGCTTGGCTCAAGATCGAAAGATCCTTAATCCAAGTCTCACTGTGAAAATGAGCACCTCGCATAATTCCCACCCCCTACCTCTCCAACAAGCCTCATGCTTAGGGGGTTCATTTAATAGGATGGTTGAGTGCCTGAGTAAACACACAAAAAAGACAAGAGAATTGATCACCTACCACCTCTTTGAAGAGAGGCTTATCTGTGTTGAGATTGGCTCGCCAACAAAAGAATAAGACATACACAGACCAACAGAGAAGACATATCTGTGAGGAGCGACGCACTCTCCTATCACTGTAAAAAATACACACAATTATGACTACCCAATTCAAAAGACACATCAGCATCAAACTACTTTTCCTTAGAATTGCATGTTTGATTGAGCTAATGTTAATATAGTATTCTAGGAGAGTTCGAATAAAAGCTTTTCAAACTATTCACGTGGTTTTTAAAGGAAAACAAATTCAGTCAGTCAAGTAAAATCAAATAGCGCTTTATGGTCATCAATTTACCTACCTTTCTGTATACCATTATTCTATGGAACTTACATATCACTGAAGGCTTGTAATATTCCCAGTAAGCCTAGCACGAAACCCACGAATCCGAGCTCATGTAGCACGCTGGAGCCATAGGTGAAGATATTGAAGAAAAATCCTCTACTCGTGCCATCCTTAGCCTACGTAAAACGCATTAAGTAATGAAATACATTAGAGAACGAGAGTACAAAACAAGCGTTTTCTGGATATAGAGTGCCTAACGGATAGCGAGTAAATTTTTGAGGATGTTAAAAGATGGCCATAGTCGTACATACCAAATTGAAGCTCCCATATTCCATCCTTAGAAAGTGAATCATGAATCCATTCCAGGTAGTTTGATCACCCCAACTCCACCTGGCTGAGTTGAGAGTGGAGGAGAGAGGCAGGTATAGATACGGTATCATGCCAAGCCCTCCGAGCAGCATTACTCTATTACACAGATGACGAGAAAACTCCTAAAATTTGTAATGTATGGAAAAAACACCCATGCTGGAGTTGAAGCTTAACTTAGTACTCTGCCCACTAGAAGACCACGTGACGGACAAAGGAAATAGTTTAATATATGTCCGGGTAACACCGGGTGAAAATATTAGTGTTTCAGTAGCATTGTGTGCACGCCGTCAAGCGTGCTGTTTAACACATAGGGAGATCATTTTAATTTGAGTCGAATTCGATCCCAGATAAGGCATTATATGCAATCGGTGTTATAAATGGTGTAACCAAACCAAACCAAAAATGTGGAGGATCATTTTAACAAGCAAACAATCCACCCCTTCGAAATTGCATCGCTAATGTGCAAAAAGGTTCTTCTGTACATAAACATGGAACATACACATAATTACATTTACATACAAGAAAGCTAATCCATGGAGTAGCCTTCTGTATTGGCACACTATGCCCATGTGAAAGGGACAAGTTAATGGTGTATTCATGTAAAATAAAATTGTGATAATAAACTACAGGCTCACAGAAACACTCACATTTACAGCTATGAGTCTATGAGTAACCCACAGAGCAATGGGTAGCAGATATAAAGCGATGGTGTGCTGGTTACACATAGCCAGTCCTGATGTAAATGCCGCAATCAGCACGACCTGCATGTAAAAGAGATGAGATCTGAAAGCGGCTCATCAAATCACAGATATCTCAGGACCAATCTGAATCTCATCTGGTAAAGTAGATGTTCTTTGAATTGAATGTCTGTTGAGAAAAATATTTTACTGAAGGCTCTGAATGTTGTACAAGTGACATTCTTTCTTTGAATAAGTCATTTCCCGTTGCGGAGGGGCTTTTCCTTCTACCACGTATTATCTAATGTGTCTTCAGAACACCACGGCAAAAATAATGAAGGTTTTAAGTAGTAGATAAGAACACTCCATGCTTGCTTAAGATCCACCTCTCCTTTGGAAAGGCCAAGTTCTCAAAAAGAGAGATGCGAGGGTGAGCCTAAATGCTGAATTCCACAACAATAGAGGAGCTCAAGACTGACGTTTTTTTCATCTACCTCTCGTTTGACAGTATAATTTTAAAAACGAGAATTTTTTGCACGTAATTCGAATATAAAACTATCTTACCCGTAACCGTTCCTCTTCCAAAGTTGTAAATTCAAATAGTACAAGAAGGAGAAGAATTGCCGCCACAAAGAGATTATTTAGAGCAAAGACTTCTGCCGTTACAGACCAGGTCCAGGTCAGCTGACTCAGTGAGAAAATCAGTGTAGATAGCATGCCTCCAGCTTTACTTCCTGTTAGCCTGTAAACAAACTACTGTTATTTACAAAAGATTTACCTATAAAGGGTTGCTTTCACTGAGATGGGAATAATTACCATTCACTTCTGGCATTTCATGAAAACACAATAACTCTCAATAGGGGTATACCAATGGCTTGGCTCGAATACAAACATTTTGCCGATTCAAATGGAGTTAATTTTAATGGCTGATCTAGGGAATATTTTAGATAACATAATTATTGAACGCTATCTGATGGACTGGTTACGAGTGTCACTATTTAGCATAGGAGGATAAATCTATGGGTTTATAGTGGGAGCTGTCTTCACCATCGAGGACCATCCATCTATGCAAGATAGTCATTACTTACCCAACCAAAGCAATGTAGAGTATGGAGGCTGCTAAGGCAGCTATGGCACATGTGAACAGATTAACTGCATATGCCGGTGAGGCAGGATAAAACTTCATCACGACAGATGAGAGGACGGTCCATAATGGATAACCAGGAGGATGAGCTACTCCACCTTCACAGGCGGCAGCCAACAACTCACCTGAGAAAGACAAAATGAGAAATGCAAAAAGCATCATATGACAGAGTTTTCCGCTATTTGGATGGGGTTGGGTATCCTTTTTAGATTTCAGGTTCATTTAAGTTACAGATTCCCTAGTGAACTACAGCATGGCATGACTAAATTGCTTCTTATGACCCGCTGCACCCGTGGTGCTAGCGGTTTTAATGGGATGCAGCTATACTTAACACTGACTTCACACGCTTCCAATGAGGGCTGTAATAGCCAATTTTTAAAGTCCGGCGAAGAAACTACGAGTTGTAAGTCAGAGGGTAATTGCAATGTTGCAAGCCAAACGGGAGATTTAACATGCATCATGGTTTTTGTTACAGCACGCAAATTATGAGATCATGACAGTGCTAATACCATCAGAGGTTCGCAGTACAATTCCAGGGTCTAGGAGGACATATCAAGATGGCTGAAAATAGTTGATGTTGTTTGACGCCAGACAGCGCGTATTTATCATGTGACAGATGGTCTTGTATCTCATTCACCGAATACTGACCAGAATCTCCTCCAGGGACTGTTGGGTACGTTGTGTACATATAAACTCCTGACAGAATAGTGAAGATAGCCACCGCCTCTCTCAGAACAGATTTTGAGCTGGATATACGAGAAATCATTGTTGTTAAAGATTGGTGAAGCGATACACATTATGACAGAGTAGGTGGGCAATGCAGGCAGCCTTGTATCAGCTGAGAGGATGATAAACTATACGTGGGGAGATGAGCTAGAGTGAGCCGAAAGGCTATAAAATTGTAGTTTTATTTGTATCAGCTTAGCTTCTATAGATTCACCCACAGGCCATATTAGTGTTCATAAAAACCGCTATCTATAGGTCTAGAGTCTAGACTATGGCTTAGTTTGTCATCTAGGAGTGCAAATGTAGGTTTTGTAAGCAGCTTTCTGTGAGGCATACGTACCATATTTCTAAATATGAAGATGGTGTACTAGCTACCTCCACTAAAGAGCTGTTTGTGGCATAGCTCCGGCCAGTCTTCCCTTTCACTTTTGGCTTTCCCATCTTTCTGGAAAAGATCATACAAATACCATACAAGCAATGTGCTTGCCATCGCATATATACTTGGCAGGACTATAGCAAATAAGTGCTTTAGGGTTTCAATGAATCAATCAATGAAAGTATTCTACTTTTTTCGTCAAATTTCTAGTGGAAGTACACGGTTTCGAGGGGACATGGTTTCGAGCTACGGGTACAGGGTGCACAGTTTTGAGAGTATATGGTAACTGATTTCGAGAGGACGGGGTACACGGTTTCGAGGGTACCGGGTATAGAGTACGGGGACATGTATAGTTTCTCGATCTCACTACCCAGTGAAGTGATTGAGTGATTGTGACTGAGTGAATTGTGACCCCCGAAGTCAGCTATTGTGCGTCAACTAATAAGTGGCCAGGCATTAGTGATTGTAAATGTAATCATCAGCCCCAAGAATCACTTAGTTAGTTATTACTAAGATGTAAAGAGCACACTTAGTTAGTGACTTACACAAATAAGGCATATGGGTCATTGACCGTTCACCGTCTTGGGGATTTTCGGTGTCTACCTGCAGCCTGTATAGTGTATTGATTTGCGGACTTGGCGGAGAACAACAGAGACGAGGAGAAAAAGCCCAGCGCAAACATTTGAGCAAACAAACGAAAAGTATCTGATTTGAGGCGACGCGTGGGTTGCAACTTCGTCGTACAGCGAGCCCAGTGTTGCTTGTTAACTTTTCATGTTATCCAGAACATAATTGGACTTGTGATATTAGAGTTAAGGAATCAACGATTCGAGCATATTTTCAATGTGACC
>Ga0224511_10001736_pt1 | contig 13681 bp, 7 predicted proteins | sample SF_May12_sed_USG_2_FD_169988 | JGI IMG/M metagenome (GOLD analysis project Ga0224511, IMG submission 169988) | Sediment microbial communities from San Francisco Bay, California, United States - SF_May12_sed_USGS_8_1 | ecosystem: Environmental > Aquatic > Marine > Sediment | place: USA...
TTATTTAGCGTACCCCACCCAATGTGGTATATTAGTTATTCTCAATATCTATCAATATACACAAAATACAAAGAAACAGAGCTTTACAAAATTCAAGCATTTGAGTCTTACTGTGTCATATTCAAAACTCCACCTCCTTTACCACATTTTATCTACCACATTACCACATTTTATTATAGCCTTATTGTTTACGTGTTCACCATTTTGTTACCGGAAGTCCAAAAAAATAATAAGTTGCATTCATTAAATTATGCACATAAAAGGCACCATCACGTATTCCCTAACGCATACCATATCTGTACATGTATATTTGTATAACATTCATTTAGAACCAACACTATAACGGATAGGCATTGTATTTACATACCATAACTCTTTACTCAAACAAATAAATAACGTTGTTATATCTGAATGAGCTTGTGAATACCATTGCGAATTACTCCTATGAATAATTTTGACAAATTTAAAGTTTTTAGACATTTTTGAAAAACATTTGTAGTTTTAATCCTGGTCCGCTTTGTCTTGTTTTCTTGGTCCAAAAACATGTTTCCAATTCTCTGGACATCTCTCTAATTTAAATTGCCCTCATGACATTCATTTTATTTACTCAAATAAACCTTTTACCATTGTTCTAATTGCATGGTTTTATCGCAAATAAACGCCATTGTGTTTTAATAGGAAGGCATGCAATATTTGAAGGCATCGTACCAATACGGCCCTTCAAATGAAAACTTTCAAAGACAACATAATTTTCTCTCTATAATTATTAAAAAAATTTTTTTAAATAAAAGTGATTGTAAACTAATGTTTTCGTAAGAATCGTAGTATTTGCTAGTCCCATAAAACATATTTGTTTAAAAGAAAACCGAATAAATTGACATGGCATGGATGAAAATATATATTGCATTGGTAATTAATGTATTTTGCGCATTTTGTATTGAGTTTAAATATTAAGTTGTTGACAATGATACGATTTTGTTTAATGAAAAAATAATTTTATTTTTTTTTCTTACGAAAGTCGTTTTAGTGTGAACTGCTAATAAAGAGTGGTTAAAGCTGTCTCGTGAGTTCGATATTGTGCAAATACAGGCTCGACATTTCCGTCCTGGAAGTAGCACACAAGATTGAGCACACTTTATATGCCCGTCTTGACGTCTTGAAGCGTCTAAAATTTCAAACAGAAAATGTTGGACAGAGACACGAAGATACGACACACATGTACACAGAGAAGTGGAAAACAAATAGCCATCAGACTACTAAATGTCTTTTCTTATCAAATGTCCCGGTCGTGTTCATTATAGCTTGAAGATTGAATGTCAAGCCCCCCTCACGTCTTTTGAGTGATTATTTGATATTGGACAAATACCAACGATCGTAAGCGTTTCGTTGAAAATCCACTTTGATCAATATAACTATATGAAGTCGGAAGAATTATAGACGTATATAATGCGAAAATGTTTTTTTTTTCAGACCAGGGATACATGTACGTAAGAAAGGAAGTAAGATTCATCATTATTGCAGCACAATGGTGAAATATATATAAGATGTATTGTTCGTCGCTCTCATCCGTCTTCATTTCTGGTTTTGTAGTCAGACATTGTAATCATTATAGTATAGCAATATGAGCTACGAGAAAACATACAACATGAAAGATGTCTTCTAGAAAACATGTCCCGCAATATTAAAAGGTGTTAAAAGTGTTGCTTCTACATGTAATATTAATATAGTTTTACATGCTGGCATTTAAGGCGAGTGAGTGTATGACTTAACCAAAACTGAAACAACAACAACGATTTGAACGCTAACGATTCACAATCATTATGACGGATTTGACTAAATAGCACATTGAAATAAGATTATAACAGCAATAGCCAATTACTTACAATAAAAAGGTTATTCTCTTTTCACTTGCCACATGTCCTCGTTATGGCTTGGAAATTGGATGTCATGACACACTGAAAAGTTAAAAGATTAATCGATTAAACTGATTATTTTCCTATAAATGTAGACGCCTATAATATAATTGATGACAAGAACAAATAGTCATCACTCTAATGACCGCTGTTTCGTTTATCAAATGTCCAGCTGTGGTCATTAATTCGTTGCAATTTGTTCTATAAATGTAGGTAACAGAAAAAAGTTAGTGTTTTAACATCCACGGCTATTAGGCTTTCTGGTGAAATCGGGATGCATATGGTTATGTCGCCAGTTACCGTGCAGAACACAAAGAAGTTGCCTTACACAGATTTGCCTTGTGTTAATATTTATTATCCGTTTTATTTTCAATGTGTATGATTAGTTTGCTTTATCAATACTAATGTTTGCCCACAGCTTAAATACAAATGAAATGTTACCTTATGTCATTTTCTCTATTGTGTGCATGCTGATTTAATTTGCATTCCATTGCTGCTAAAACGGTCATATCAAGACTTAAGGGCAATTTCACTCAACAGCTTCATGATGTTTGATATCCAAAATGTGTAAAATAAAATTGTTGTACTTAGCACATCTTAATTACAAAGGTACAACTTGCCGCTGGTTAAACAACCTTAATTAGTTTGTAATCAGTTTGTAGACAAAACATCGGTTTGGGTAGGACACCAGACGCAAGTAAGACTGTACATACAAAGTATTTTAAAACCACAAATTATTTCTAAACCAACGTTCAAAAATACAAAATGTAATCACCTCGTGCAATAAACTTGGCACTCAAACACGAAATACAAGAATATAGTTCGTTAAATGTCAAACAAACCATAATAAAACTATTTTGAAATGACCCGTCTATTTATTCAATGTATGGTTTCCAGGAATATATATTGTGCGATATTGTTTACAATAATGTGTTTCTAAAACGTTGATTAAAATTTCATTCACCATGACAACGTTTTATACCATTGTCCTTAAAGACATATCTCTTAATAAGAGGTATTTCCTAAATGCTCAGGCATACAATACTATACAAATATATAATACAAGTGTTTGTTTGAATTAAGACATGTGTATCTCCCAACGATTCGATAGCTTTCGATTTAAAGTGACATATTTTTCTAAATATCACAGTTACATAATATAATTAAATGCCAACATCTAACAATAAATAATATACTCAGTACATTTAAAAACGCAAACTGTTTTGACACTGAAACTAGCATACTCTGTGTTTGTTCACAAGCAATTGAAAAATACAACGTGAAAGATTGGACATTTATTTGTCATTTTACAAATTTCCAACATAAACAAACAATCATTTACAATACCTTTAATAGTCAAATAGTAAACACCCATAATCCTACTTTCAAATGTCAATATCGCGTGAATCCACCCCGCGCGTTTATCAAAGCTACGCAACGGCGGCGCATTGATCGAATAAGGTTGGCTATAAAAGCCTGTGGAATAGCATGCCACTCCTCTATAACTGCATCTTCCAGTTGTTGCACGTTTACGGGTGGAAGTGGTCTGGCATAAACCCTTCTCTTAAGTTCATCCCAAACATGTTCAATTGGGGACATGTCTGGAGACATTGAAGCCCAATTCGAAAGGCTGATGTTGTTATCCTATATAAACTGCAGTGTGGCTCTAGCTGTATGTGGCCTAGCACCATCCTGTTGCAGAATACCGTTTCCTTCGGGGAAAGTGTCCTGCATAAAAGGTACCACAACATTTGCTAACACTTCATTCGTATACACATTGGCGTTCACGTTGCGGTTAAAGACAACAAGGCGCGTCCTGTTGTGTCGCGTTATTCCTCCCCATACATGTATGGATCCACCACCCCAGGGGTTGTACTGCAGGACACAAGCATCTGCATATCGCTCGTGACGTCGCCTCCATACATGCTGACGTCCATCGGCTCTACTAACACGAACTCTGGTTTCGTCTGAGAACAAGACACAGTTCCAACGCCGCTGTGTGAATGTAATGTGGTGTCTGGCCCAACGTAAGCGTTCTCGTCTGTGGTGTTGTGTTAGGCGTGATGCCTTCAACGGTCTTCGGCACCCTAAACCAGCTGCGCGTAGTCTTCCACGCACTGTATTGGCGTGAATGCGATGTCTGAAAACGAAAATAAAACGTATGCACGGTGTTTCAATTGATGCATAAAAATGCATTCACAAGCGTTACGATAGTTCATTGCAACTGGACTTACCCGTGGCGTCCTATTATCCGTCGTGACGATTCCGTTGCCGTCAGAAACCTGTTCCGTAAGTGGTTCACCCTCATCTGCTGGTCCTGACGTCGAGTGGTGACACGTGGTTGTCCTGGTCTCGGGCGGTCTTTAACACTCCCTGTGTGATTGACACGTTGTTCCAGGCGCGTTACGGTTGACACACTGCAGCCAAACGTTGCTGCAATGTTTCGTTTAGTTGAACCCGCCATGAGCATCCCAAGTGCTCTGTTTCTTTCATTTTCAGATAGACGTGGCATGACCGTACCGAATCTTGTTCAATATCAACTAAACTTTTTCTGTACAACACTAATCTGCCTATAACATGGCGTAAAGAAAAAGTCGAAAACTTGCATGTACCGTGTAGCACGAGATTCACGTGCATTTTTACAAAAACGTGATTTGTCTCAATACTGTACCTGTTATGTACGAATACTCAGTCGATCGACCCGTGTTTTACTAAAATTTGAGACGTCTGCTATGTTAAATAAGCGAGCTACATACAGTTAAAATGTTTGCGTTTTTAAATGTACTGAGCATATATTCTCTTTTCACTTGCCACATATTCGTATGATGGCTTGGAAATGGGATGTCACGACGCATCGAGAAGTTGAATGATTAACCGATCTCGACAAAAGAACATTGATTTGTAGAGGAAATAGGCTGGTGATATAATTTTGGAACGTCACTAAAACCGATTATTGTCGTTCAAATGTAGACGCCTAAGAAACTAAAAATAGTCTTTCTTATAAGCTTTGTATACAAAATGTCTCGTGTGCTGTCTTTCATTCACTTAATCCCGGGAAATGAAGATTTTTTCTGTTAATACAAAAACGTTCATTTACATAATTATGTCAAAATATATCGGCACAAGGGACACCTTCATGTTAGTAATATTTGTAACTTGTTTGTCCATGGTCTCACAGACGCACAACTGTATTTATTAAAAAAGTATATTATAAAATGAGTTGATATCCAAAGAACAATGAAAGACCACGGCAACATAAGTCAAATGTTAGTGTTCCATGGAAAAATGCCTAACACATAGAAAATAGCAAGCACGACAAAATTGGTTTCCATATTATGTTAACATGTTAATTACGTAAAGAAAACCGTTTGTGAAATTGAATGACATGCTACAAAACCCGTTTAATTATAATGTTAAATATATTAAAGATGCTATTTTGACCAGAATTATCCACATCTTACTTCTTATCTATACGTAAGCAGTGAATCCTACTCCTGTAACTATAATAAACCTTCAAAAAGGGTAATGCATGCATGTTGAAATATTACATAAAAATGACCTTGTTACAAAAATGTGGCCCGCAAATTTGTCTTTGTTTTTGTTTTGATTACGTTATTTTTTTTCAAACGATTCTCTGCATGCAATATGTTTATATTGACTCAGTGGCCGAGAGGAAACGCCCCGGACTGCGGTGCAAGAGGTACCGGGCTCGATGTCCAGGTCTGGCAAGGATTTCTATGTTTGCTTTATTGTTTTGCTGTTGTTGTGATTTTACTTTTTGTCCAAAATATATTTACTTACATTCAATATTGCAATTACCTTGGCAATGTAAATTCATTGTGTATATCTAATATACTGCAAGACGTGCGACGGGTTTATTGATACAGACATAGCATATTTAAAGTCGTGTTTATTTAAATACTCTAGAGACTAGATGAAATTGTGGAACTGACAGTCATTTAAAACACATAACAAGTACACACCTTATAAACAGTGTCATTTGAACAGCTTGAATCTCTAGAGATTGGCTTAATTGTTCATTAAATTTCTACACTGTATTTATTTTGGTGCATGTATTTCTAAGTTGGATACCACGCAGGAAGTATTTTCGTATATTTAAATATATTTTGAACATTAATTATGTCTTTTTTATCCAGCTCGTGACTTACTTGCTGTCAAGAATAATAATATATAATTATATTATTTCTCAAAAGGACTGTAATGGCATCTTCTTTTCCAGGTATCCATTAAAACTAATAGTATGTAATTTGAAAGCTAAAAAAGTAATGCTTTTACATACACCGCGTTTAATTTGCATCTCATGCACTTAACAAAACAATTTAAATTATGTATTATGTCTGCTTTCAAATTAAATTCTTCAAATCCATATATCTTCTTATATTCTCAAAAGAGCCAGCTACGATATTTTCAACAATTCCAAGCAGTGTGGTTTTTATAGGCACATACAACCTGTAAAGATGAGAACAAATAGTCAACGCTCTATCGACGGTATTTTTTATCATGCGTCCAGTCATGTTCAGTGCAGCTTGGACATTGAATGTCAACGCCCTGAAATGATGACATGACAAAAACAAATACATGTTTTGCAAATGCCTTGTAATCATTTCATAGAGAATCGACATTTTTTAAATGAACGTAAGGCCTACATTAAAATTAAGTTTGTTGGCCCTTTACTGACCGACCCGAAAATATCCAGCCGACTCAAAAGATTTTATTGGAAAAAAGTATTGGGTTTTTTTTATTGGTCACGACCGTTCATCGTATTACTTTTTATAGTATATCTACCGAGAAAATGTGTAAGAAACTTGGAAATCAATGCTATTTCTAGACAGTTATTTTGTTTACTAGTCAGTCTTGCCTTGGATTTATAAACTATATCAGAGATCGACCTTTATGTCGGATCTTTTAATAACGAATCAAGTACTTCTGTGTTTAGATCGTATTGGTGATATAAATTATAGTAGTCTTAAGCACTTTACAGCCTTTTTTATGTTCTGTCCCTCTTTGTTTGGATACAAACTGTTTTGATTTTATGGCATTATTGAGTTTTTTGGCTTAATTTAAAAATAATGTACTTATTCTATATTTCTAAATACTGTATTGAACCTTTTTATCAACAAAAACGTTATGTACAACTTCTTTATAAATTTAGCTAAAAATAAATAAATTATTTTAAAGCTGAAATTCATTTCGCAAGCAAACATAACCAGTGTGTGTGAATGTAACCTGTTGTGGCAGCAACACTTTTTCTAAAAAGACCTCCAGAATGACTCTATGTACAATGTACGATTAATGTATATGAAGACAAAAGAAGGAAAGCAAAGCTATTATTATTTTTCAATAAATGTTTATGTACATTGTACTTATTAGGCATAACGTTCAGTTATACTAACGCTTTTTGTACTATAAAAATTCAGTTTGTTTTAACGGTGTCTGGTTTCTCTTAAACTTCCAAGTTCACATATATCACATATTCATTCGTAGAAATACCACCAAAAATGATTTGCTTTGATGGCAATGAATAGTCTGTTTATATGTTGTTTTGATTTGAAAGACATTACGACGAGGTATTTGGTGTGTTATATAAATGACAATAAATATAAGTATTCTTTTCAGATCACAAGTATTTTTCAACATATAAAATAGATATTATTTCAGACACAGTGGCCAATTATGATAATGATGAACATATACAATAGACAAACACAATTATTATAATGATTACTATACATCATATATATTGGTTTTGCCACGGTTATTATGACATGAAACAGTCCTTCTTTCTTAATTAATTGTTACACAGTAACATATTGGGAGCGCTGAACATTTTTCGTCAATAACTTATTCATTTGTTTTGGTTTTGTTGCAGCGCTTTTATTTATGTTTATATTCCAACGACGATCCCCTGGACATTTTGGGCGATAATTATGTATTGTATAACATAAATATAATTTAATTTTTTATATAGAATTATGCAATCCCTTGCTTTTTTACAAATGATCATGTCATCTATGATAACCCAGTGCAAAAGAGAGATTGTCTACAAGTTTGATGGTTTGAAATCGATCCCTGTCCCTACAAATGTATCAAGACCAGTGCACTGTCGTTCGGATTCCCTTTAGGTCTTTAGCACACAGAAAACCCTTACAAAAACAACCACCGGTATCATTCCCAGTGTGATACAGTATTTCTGGAAATAAAATGATAACATAGTATGTTTAATTTTTAAACTGTGTTTCAACTATTCTGTTTATCCGACTGCTGTTAAGTATCTGCTATAGACGTACTACTGTTTTGGAGATTTGGTTGGAATCTGAGTGTAGGCACTGTTTCCTCATTCTTTTACTGTTGGAAGCATCACTTAGTCTTGATTAAATATATATCTATCAAATATAAAGCGACACACTGCCTCGTCTTGATAAATGAAAAAAACATTGAGCATATTGAAGTAATTCACATTCAGTCAGAACGCCAACCCTTTTTGTTTATTGTCTATATTTCCAAGAATTAAGGGCCAAAGAAATACTGACACATGGACTACGCCAATTGATGTATCGACATCTCTAACTGTAGAACATGTAGAAGTAGTTGTCGTTGTTTTCGTTGCGTTGAGGTCGTCGTCGAGTAGTTGTTGCTGTTGGTAATGAGAAAGAGCAAGCACAAGCAGTTACGCTTAATATGTCATCATATAAATATGACTGTTTGTATAAATACAATGATTTATAAATATAATGTTTTTCACATTATTGTGCTCAATGTCGATGCTTAAGAAAAAATGGAAAGAATGTCCTTATTCACTTTTCTGTAAAATAAAGTGGCATAGTTGTTAAGATAATTTTAAGGAAAAATTACCATATTTCGAATAATACAAGGACAGTAATTAGATTGAAGACCTTATTAGACTTATTGCTCTTTATTGTGTGTTTTCGCTTTAATGATAAGATAATTTGTTATGTTGATTGTTCATCGCATAACAAATGTACCTTTTCAAAATGTCTTTTTTACACAATCTCGAAATTGGTTTAGCGTTGAATTAAAAACAAATGGGTGGTCTAATAAAAACGATTTAAACACTGTAACTATGGAACGTCATTGCTCAGACTTTGTGTTTCACTGGTTAGCATGGCATAGCATCACAACGTACAACAACTGTTTATAAAAACACTACCGTTGATCCCTTCTATAAAATGTCAACACAAACAATGTCCTATAAAGCGTTTACACGCGTTGAATATTTGTATATATTTATAGTATATAGTCAAAACTGTTGCATGGGTCTTGTAATTAATTGTAAAATATAAATTAAAGAGATGTTCAGCTATAATGACAACAACCAGGGCGATAAATTAAAAAGACGATATATAGTGCGACATTTACCCTCAACGTTAGTTTGTTTTCATATTTCATATTTGCAAACATTACACATATAGTTATAGAGTTTCTAAACTTTCTGAGAGCCTTGGTATTCTAGCTTACACTTATCGTGTTTCGTCTTAATGGATACGAAGATGAAACGATCATAGCCAAATGAAAAAGCTTCAAATTATGTGTGTTCACCTTATAGCAAATTAGATCATTTTAATGTTTATATTGTTTGTATTTGGGTGAGTATTATTTAGTCACTTTGCCATTTTAGTGGCGTTTATCATATAACCAAAATGGACAAATAATAAATATAATATTAAAGAATGTGTTTTTACAAATAATTTTTAGTATTCGCCGCTTTTAACGTTATTGTATTTAAGCATTTCAATAAGTTTAAAGCAGCATTTAAATCCATGCAACAGCGTTGACCATTGTTTAACCTTTTTGAACAATGTGTTGCATGTTATATATTTGAATTCAAATATTATGAAACCACACTTCCTTAAATTAATACCACTAAATGAAATGGAGATTCACATGGCAGCCGCTTATTATCTTAACCTATATAACCATCATTTCGCGCTATGACGTTGACACTGAATCATGATTATAATCAACGGTGTAATCACTATATTCAGAAAACAAAATATTTGTTGAAACCATTGCTCAAACTGACAGCATTTACCTGTTTTGCACACATAACATTTTTAAGTGTACATTTGATTATATGGCGTTGACTGTGAAACTACCAAGTTGGACGAAGTTGAAAAAAACGACTGCTAAACTGATATTGAAAATAAGAATAAGAGTGCAGTCGCGTCTGCTTCACACGTCTTACCCACATCGCAGGTTGATTATAAAGTGATGGAATAAGACATTTAGGTGTTTATCCATCGGCAAGTCGTGTTTCAGTTCCTTATTGGTATCGTTGTCTTGCCCACAGCTGTTGTAATACTCACTTCAAATACCAGACATTTTTGTATCTTAGAAATGTGCTCGTAAGCAAAGTTAATAGCACCTGAAGAGATGTTTAAAGACGGAATGTTGCAGACAAAGCAGACAGGGTAATGTTTCAGGACGCCATTCAAAAAGGCATTCAGTTATAACAACATGTTACACGCAGAAGACGACAAGACTTAACGAACATTTAACATGAATTATGTTTGAAATTATTTAGGTCTATTATATTTATAAAAATAGTTACTCCAAAAACATGCCGCCTTGATTTTCACAATGATGTTATCGGGTGTTTTACCAGGTATTCCTCAGCTGCAAACTTTTACGGACTCAACACTTTTTCAGGAAACACACTAAAGGCATTCAATCTCGCAAGCAACTAAGAATATAGACATTAAGGTACGAAAGTATCTTCAAGACTACTTTTTAAATAATTATTAGAATGCAACAAGAAACACAAAAGAGGCATAGTCAAAAATAGTTTAAAAAAAATTGTACCATGCATACTTATACATATCATTCAATACTTTCATTACGAAGCTATCTTATATTTCTGTTTGAATGACATATATTGTTACGAAGATATATGTTACGTTGTATATTAAGACAATGAGTTCAGTAACCTCACCGATCGTGGAAACCGTCAGTTTTTCTAGTCAAACTGACAGTAACACTTTGTGAACGTGATGACCAATACAAGACCTAGTCTGTTTATTGTGGTCCTCACAGCTGACTTTTTCGACCGTCTGCCTAGTAAAGAGACTGGCCAGTTTAGGCCAAGGACGGTGGTTATGTTGACTAACAACCGCGATATGACATAATAAACAGTATAAGCTATCAATATTTATTTGATTTTGGTGAACAAATGAAAATAGATACGACTTTGTATGTTTTCTGCTATCCATAGTTGATAAGGATCTATGGAATTAAAAAAAATCTATTAGGATGATTAAATAAGTAAAAGTACATCCCCCTCATTAGCTCGTCGTTTCGCGGAACTGCCTTTAGGAATATTTCATTACCGCTGTTAGAAGGTAAATTCTTTAAATAATCTTTCTTTTGAAACAGAGGTCATATGTTGTTGTTGTTGTTTTAATTTAATAGTAGTGTAAAAACACTAAATAATTGTACATACAATTTAGGCGTACGAATGGGTTAATGTGTGGTTATTCAGTTCATGACAACTTCCTGGCACAAATACAAGGTAAGGTGCTTTTGTAGAGGTCATATAATTCTGCTATTCTGCTTGGAGTGGTTTGACATCCCATTTATAAGTCATAATAGGAGGAAGCGGGCGAGAAGAAAGGCACGATACATTCTAAAGATAGTGATTTGGTTCTTGTCTGTATAAAACGTAATACTGTATAACCCGGCTGCAGTGAACCGTAAGCTTTCAAAACCATTGTCAAACTTAAGGCTAATTTGACAGATAAATGTCAGTTTGTATAGAGTAGTTACATTTTGTAACAATTAGTGTGTGACATTTATTTTAAAAGGTCAGGTATTTTATTCAAAAGCAAAAATACATACATTGTGGACATTACAGAAGAAACACTTTTAAAACTGTGACGTTATATATAACTTAAAATGAAAATTGGATACATTGTGTTTGCTTAAACAGCTTCAATGTGCATATTTGCAAGCATTACACATATAGTTTTAGAGTTTCGAAACTTTCTAAAAGCCTTGATATTTTAGCTTTCAATTACCGTGATTTGTCTTAATGAATACGAATAGGAAACGACCAAATTTCATAACCAAATGAATGTGTTTCACCTTAAAGCAAATTAGTTTATTTTTAACTTGATATTATTTGTATATACATGAGTATTATTTAGTCAATGTACCATTTCAGTTATGTTTATCATATAACCAGAAAATGAATCAATGTACTTAAAGAAGTGTGTTTTTGCGAATAATGGTAAACATTTAGGCACTTTGGTAATTTCAAAGCGGCATGTGCATGCATGCAACTATGTTGATCATTGTTTAACCTTTTTGCACAATGTGTTTTTGTATAAATTAAAATGCAAACATTATGAATGCACACTTACTCAAATTACAACCTCCACATAAATTAGAGACTCAATGGGAGCCAGTGGCCAATGTAGACCGTCATTTCCCGTTATGTCGTGGATACTGAATCACGATTATAATCAACAGAGTACTTAAATTTAATGAGAAAGATATTTGTTAAAAGCATCGGGCAAACTGACAGCATGTTCGTGTTTTGGCAACCTAACATTTTTAACAAGTATGCATTTAATCATATGGCGTTGACTGTGAAAGTACTAAGTTGGGCAATGTTAAAAATACGACTGCTAAAATGAAAGTATAAATACAAATAAGAGACATAATTAAATCATATGGCGTACTGAGTTCCTAAGGGTTTCGAGACAAAATTGGAATTTTTAAATCAGCTTGAAGCTGAATATTATTAAATTTGTTTTCAAAGAATGTTTTTCATTTATTGGCTGTCCATATTTTAAAAGCTTAATAATATATGACTTCTAGGCAATGTCATACTATGTCGTGATTAGTTTATTGTTATATAATTATATTTTAAAAGTGTGCCTTAATTGTATCTCCAAATATGTAGATTCTTGAAAGATTAAACGAGTGCGTCATTTTTAAAATGTTGGTATCGTTTTGACACGATTCATATTGCTCTACCGTTGGTCTTCCATTGAGTTCAGATCATGGATTGCAAAGGCTTATATAATACAGCCGAAAGCTAAATGTTGTTTCACTGTTATTTGCGTTGGAAAGTATTTCCGTTTGGAAAGTGCAGTCCTGCTTCACATGTTAAGCCACATCGCTGTTTGTTTATGAACTGATTTCACATTAAATTAAGTAGTTTAACCAGTTGCAGGTCGTGTTTCGGTTCTTAATTGGTGTTGTTGTCTTGGCCACGGATGTTGTGACACGAACTTCAGATAACAGACAGTATTGTGTGTTTAAAATTAGTGCCTTTAGCAAAGTTAATATATCACACGAAGAGATGTTCGAATACGAAATGTTGCAGACATAACAGACAGGGCAATTGTCATGGCACCACAATCAAATGTCACGTTGAAATGGATAAACTGTTATCACAACACGACACACGTAGAACAAGACAAGACGTAACGAACATTACACATGAATTATGTGTGAGGTTATTTAGGTAGCGAGGGGATTTGGCTCAGTGGTAAAACACTCGACCCGACGACCCAGGGATTGCGGGTTCGACCCCCCTCACTCCAACTAAAATTACTAAAAGGAGATATGTACTGGTTCCCAGGAAAAATGCTCTCCTGTATCAGTGCTTTACACTGGGCAGGTTAAAGAACCTGGTTTGTCATGTGTGGTGGGCGCTCCAGTATCTTGCACTATGGGCCACTAATAGAAACTAACTATCTGTATGCCCCGACGCCGAATGGGCA
>Ga0224511_10001737_pt1 | contig 13679 bp, 1 predicted proteins | sample SF_May12_sed_USG_2_FD_169988 | JGI IMG/M metagenome (GOLD analysis project Ga0224511, IMG submission 169988) | Sediment microbial communities from San Francisco Bay, California, United States - SF_May12_sed_USGS_8_1 | ecosystem: Environmental > Aquatic > Marine > Sediment | place: USA...
AGATGTTCAAACAAAGAATGTTCTAAACAATGTAGATATGTCATGTTTAAGGGCACCATGACCACAACAAGTAATAAGTGACCGCGGTATGTTCCTCGTAAGAATGTATATTAAACACAATATAAATCAAAGAGATGTTCAAAAAAAAGAATGCTGTAAACAATGTAGATATGTCAAGTTTAAGGGCACCATGACAAAATGGCCCGTACAAAAACTAAGACACAGAACGACACAAAAACACGCACAACATCATGACGCAACAGACATTTAGAAAAAAAGCTATAGTTTTGTGTTTTTCGGAATTTTTTATTTTCTTTTTTTATTTATAATTTCTTAAATGAATGAAATAATACATTTTGCCAACCTCTAAGCCAAGTAGGGCAGTTGCATGTCTTTTATGGTGCAGAATAAGACGCTTAAGTCGGGTAATCCTTGTTAAAGTATGAGTAAATGTTTTGACAGTTGGCAGATACAAATATATAATTGTTGATTGAATACTAAGAAAGCCGGGATAAAATTACCAGTCACCTTTGTATACGATGTTTAAAATGTTAGTTTGTTATTATTTTTGATTATAATTTCTTTTTTAATGTTTTTTCATAACAGATTTTTTATGTTAGCAGTCTCAATATGTAAACATTTGATCGCTACCTTAAAAAAGCAAACAAAAGCCGGGTGTGTAATGTCTGGATTCAGCCGAGGGTGAAGACACATTAAAGTGCCGTCACACTACAGCGTATGGCATCAACGCTCATATACGTTAGGCATAGACACAGGCAAACTTATTTTTTGGACATGTTTAACATTGTTCAGCGAATGCGAGCGTATTTTAAGCATATTATACGTTACGCATACGCTAAACATACGCTAGGCATACGCGCAATACGCTAGAGGTACGTTAAAGGTACGGTACTCATACGTTATACAAACGCTGTTAATATGCTTTTCAAACGTCTGCAAAGAAAAGATGTGTGTAAAAGTATTTTTTCTGCATACACTTTGTAACATTTGCATACACAATGCATACCCTATTGTGTGACTGCACTAGGGGGAGAATCGCAAGTCCCGTGTTAAAATATAATATAGCATTTAAAATAACAGAACGTAAACTGAATTATAACAACTTAACTCATGGATGGCTATTCAGTGTAAACATGTTACATTTTGTTTGTAAGACAACCAAAATTAGTGTTTCGTATTTTACATTCTACTCACTCTACCATTTTGGTGTTAAATCCCATCTACCTCAGGCTGGTCTCAGTTCATTTAACGGGAATAGAGCACAGAATTTTAGGTCGAAAATTGCTTATCTAATATATATATTTTATACAGTAGTCTAAGTCAAAAAGGTCATGTTAAATCTCTAGCCCTTTACAATATTATGACAACATACTTAAAAACATGTAACGTGCATGAAAAATAAGGTAAATCTTATCTTGTCCCATGGACAAGAAAATGATTCCCCTCTATTTAAATGATGTATATTAAAAAACGAGCGATATTAACATTTTTTTATGTTTTATCTTGCAGTTATTTAGATCGTTTTGGACACTTAAGTTTCGTTCCATTTTGTATGTCCAAACCGTGCTCTGGTCGCTTTAAACGAGCATCTGTTGCGTACTATAAGCATATAATCCTCATTAAATTCTCTTTACTTTAAAAATCCATTTTGTAAGACTATTTTGCTATAAGACGTATTTAATATCTATGATTTTGTGACCATGTTTACTTATAAAATTGCAATGTAAATATGAAAAAGACAAATCACTGTGTTTAAAGGTTTGTTTACTCTTGGTTACTTCAAAATCTGTTGCAAACCAAACGGCATTAGTATGGTAACGCAACATTTTTGTGTGAACGTTCAGAAGTTTAAGAAAACAGTTCGAATATTAGAGTGTCTTTGTTTAGGTTAAGAACAGAAAAAACGGGTATGAACTGATAAAATCTGACAAATATTTAAACCAAATTAAATTATTTGTTAAAAAAAAAGTTGACCATTCCTTTTCATTGTATGTCTTTTTTGCTGAACACATCAATATTATTATTATTATTAAAGCTTCAACTTAGTTTTTAATGTATAAATATTCCATTTTGACATAATTAACTTACATGTTATAAAACGTTAATATTAAAGCATGGCGTAATCCTTACTAATATTGTCATGTCCTATACATCATAGTACAGTAAAAGGTGTTTTTCCGTCTTTAAAGCAACATATTTCACCATATTTCAATCTTAGATTTCGAAAACCCTTGTAGACGTTCTTACCTAAACTTGAACAAAGGCGAACACATGTTTAAATTCCAGTTTTTGCTCAAATATTTTTATTTAAAACACATGTTAGATTTTTATATTTTGTGTTTCTTTTGTATTTAATCCATGTAATGTTTAACACTTGGACTTAAAATCATTACTTTGCCATGGGTCAACACTCAATTGTCAAAACGGCAATCAATGCGATTTTCTCTTCTTAATAAAATCAATGTTATTACTTTTGAGAACAGATTAACTTCTATTTAACCTACGGTATTGTTAAACCGTACCGTTGCGTGAAAGATGTACAATATTTTATTTCTTCTACTAGTTAATCACTAATTTAAGCCTTTATCGATATCGTCGATACACTTTCTGTAACTGAACGTGACATGACAATAATTAATGACAAAACCTTGATATTAAATAACACGAACGTTAAACGCACAAAAGGCATACGAAGGAACTAAATAAATGATTGGTACAAAAACGAGTTATTGCCACAGGATGACAAGTGGTGTCTAGTGCGTGTGTGTTAATTTTTTAAGAGTAAAATATTGGTCATAATGAACCACGGCGACCTTGTTAAACTTCAAAACATAAATCAGACACGCAAACTTCTGAAACCGTTTGATTAGCTATAGACCGTTTATGTCGAATATGTTTTGAAAGTTATTTTATATATTGAAGGGGGCCCAAATGGAAGCGAGGCGAAGTTGCCGTCCCCAATATAAATTGCTGCAACCAAAATTGTACCTATCGTTTTTATCAATTTTGTAATTCAGAGAACAGTACCGGAAAATGCTTGAGTGTAGATGAAACTTGTGTAAGTTCTGTTCCTGTAAATGAAAGGGGTGGATACTTGTCATAAACATTTAAAATGTGAATATGGTGTGTTTGTGTATTATTATTATTTATTATTTTTTTATAATTATTTCATGAAATATACTTACTTATTCATAGTTGCCCATTTTTTCAAACTCTTTTTTCTAAATTTTACTTTTTAGAACATGACCAAATCTGTGTATTCATTTCTACGTACATGTAGAATGTATATATTGTGCAACATTATTATTGGCCAGTAGCGTAGGTAGGTAATTAACCTAACAAGTTAACATGTTTATTCAGTTTAACTGAGTACATGAAATACATTCCAATAAGAGTAAATGAAACAAAACAGTATAACTAAGCATTGTGAGGCTAAACAAGAGGCATGTACGATTTTAACATATGTTTAAAGGGCACATTGTTTATTTAAACAGACAATAAAAAACGATAATAGTGTTTGGGTCGTATTTAATGGTAGAACTTATTGACAATTTCTTTAATAAGCGTACATAGTTTTCTACATTTCCTTACCTGGCCTACAACATTTGCGAATATATTTATTTGTGATGGTTATAGTTAATATGTTATACTTGTATGCAAAATAAATGTGAGCCGGCTTTAGCGACTTACCCGCCCACTTTCATTCGGCTTTTATGTTTGTTTAACTGCGACAAGTGTAATGACAGTTAAAAACTCAAATGGGCCATTGTTTTGAGCGCTGATTGGTGGGACGATTCCATTGGACATACACCCATGATAACTCAGTCCACTGACCCATTAAATGATCTCAATGGATATTGCATTATTTATGAACCAACGTCTCAAATAACTCGGTACTGAAAAATGAAAAAGAAGAAATGTATTGTGCTCTGATTGGCTCTGGAAATGGATAGTTCCACAATTTTTAAGCTCCTCCTTATGCGGCATATTTGCTTTGATCTTGTGATAAGGTTTATCACAAACAGGAAGTATGCTTTCTTTTGTATTTTCTAGGTCAGATTGTCAGCTGGCAATTTAATCCTAATCTATTGGATTAAATTGACCATGTACAGTTATAAATGATCATGATTGACAGTTGTGGAACTGTTCATTAGGTGAACGTTGAAAAGAAAGACGCACTACTCCATTGAAATATTACTGACCAATATATCCGACTACATAATCTTAGTATACGTGGTGTGTTTATATAATGACTAATGAGACTGCTAATAACGTTTTATGTTTTACACGATGCAGCAACAAACGTAATACAGACATAAAGATAAACATAATTTGTAGTAGACCTTCAAATAATGAGATAATTTCCTCAGTCAGTTATGAAATGGCAGCTATGACAACATAACCATGTTGCTTTATTCATATAACAAAATATGAATAAGACTACAACAATAATTTAATTTGTTAAGTAAAATAACATAATATTGTTCATTTAATTGTTCTGACATTTTTATATAATGATTTTTGTAATAAGGCATATAAGACCACAAAAAGTTGATTTTCTGTTTCTCAGGCACCGCCGCATTAGTTTTTAGACCCCCGCTTCGAAATTTTTATCCAAGAATGGTGCCCATATTTTTGTCAAATAGATCTTGCTTCCGATACCGCGGAATCATTTTATTTAGTAGCGCGTATCTGCTACAGGTTTGACTAAACTCAGAATAGTCACGAATAATCAAGGACAGTTACATATAGGCGCTTTTGCGGCAGCAAAATCACTAGTCACCTGTTTCTTTAAGAATTGACAATAACATATTGTAATATTATTGTGTTTTGACATATCTGTTAGAAGATCTGTCATTTGCTTTTATTTTTATGCTTTTTAGTTAGGGTTTACTGAAGAAAAAAGCTGAAAATAGTCCAAATATGGCCACAGATATTCGTCTGTTTCTCAACTAGTGCAATAAAATCTTGCTAAATGTTAATATGTCTCCATCATTTACATTATTATTTTTTTATATTTTGTGCATTTTTGTTTGTGGTTTAGTTGAAAATAAACACAAACAGTAAAAAATGGCGAACTTATTCCGAATTGTGGCAAATATCGCGTGAATATTATCTTAGACGATAAAACGTTGCAATATTTGCATGTTCCCATAGCATATCAGATTTAGCAAATAATTTATAAAACAATTCTATCTGGAATACACTGGCGAAAAGAGGGGGAGTCGCCTAACTTCTAAGTCTTATAATAAAACGCCTTGATATTTTATTTAAGTGTGTGTGTCGTCAGCTATCTTAGCCGCTATTGGGCAAACATGGCACGAATATGCACTAAAGGCGGTGAAAAGTCCCATTCGCCTTGATATTTTATTCTTTATATCGTTTACACTATATTATAGTATCGTTTCCGCAGATTTGACCAGACTAACGCATTTCTTAGAGCATTAAATACAATGGTTACAGCTCTAGTTATGTTATAAAACATAAGAACTGTATTTCATCTTGCTGTTCTCGAAATTATTTTTGTTATCAAAGGCAATGTATATGAAATCACACAGTGTTTTACATTGCTATCTACTGGCAAACAAGAAAGAAAAAAATCTGACACAATAAACAAATCTCGCCCTCTCGCATTCGTTTTTTTCAAAAAAAGTGCCTGAGAAACAGAAAAATCAACTTTTTGTGGCCTAGTTAAATGCTATAATGTCAACGTCTGTACAACGTCTTTTTGTTTCACTCTACTTTTCGAGTGTGCCAATCACTGCATTGATTTATTTTAAATAATGCATAAAACGTTTAATTTATTTGTACATGTGTTATATTTTGTATTAATTAAAATAATAATATTTGTCTTGGTTTGTTTTTAATTGTTACACACACATCATAGTAATGTGATAATATATCAAGTGCCAATATGGGTTAAAATGTCTAAAATTTTGCAACATACATTATAAACAAATGCCAAAAATCTTGTATAATATTTAAGCTGAATATTCTATTTATCGCATTCATTTGTCCTGAAAAAAATCATTTCATTTTCACCAGATTCTGAACGAGGGGCAAATGTGCGTTACTATGGTATTTAAAATGATGTTATTCTTAGAAATTATGTCATATGAGTAATACAGCGTATACAATAAGACGCTTTGCAGTTCAAAGTGATATTTTACTACAACATTAAGAAATAAAAATAATAATGTTGTTGTGTGAGTTTAATTTCCATTTTATACTAATTGTTAGATTCTTATTTTATTCTGTTTACGTATATTTGGGGATTCTGCTTGTCTTTGTATGTAAACGGTGCAAGTCGTTTCCTTTTGTTTTATTTTTATGTAAAAAAACAAACAAAACTGTCTGCTAAATATCTCTCAAAACAAGGAGATAAAAATGATGAGTTTTTCTATGTAGTAACCAAATTTTGTATTGAAAATGATTAAATGTATAAACATTTATTGGTAATGGTCAACCACTTTATATAACCATACTTGTTTAAGCTTTAATGTGTTCGATTGCTATTACCAGCTGTTCCGTTATGGTTCTGTTTCATATATAATGTTTTACGTTCTTATAAGAACTTGAAAATGATCTTTATCCCAGTCTGTCGTAGAACAAATTTGTTTATTGCGTTAAACATCTGATTTATATCTACACTTTTCTGGCATACATTAAATGTTTTTGTAGTTTTATTATATACGTTTTTAATATTTTTAAATATTTAGAAACTATAAAAGATAGATCATATGGCATTTTTGTTGCATATTTATTGTTTTACACCTTATAAAACTGAAAATGATCAATATTCCATTCGATAATAGAACAAATATATTTGCCCTGATAAACGTGCGAAAAAAAGTTAATTCCAGCTTCTGAACATTAACTACCCGTTTCGTGCATGCGTAGAATACTTTTGCTGTTATTTAATACCAAGTTTCATATTTTAGCGATTTCAAGAAAATACGGGATACATATCTTATTGTACACCTCAAACTTCTTGTGTATGTTATAAATACGGTTGACGGGCATATAGTGTTCGACCAAAGTTTATATACACGTTTTTAACATTTATTGACCGTTAAAATCGATAACGACAAAACACTCATATTGTATAAATATACTAATATTTTAAGTATATAACGTTCGAGATCTCTTCTCATCCTTTCTTCTGTTTGCAGGTACCTTTTTGACCTTTATAATGGCAACCCATTTACCTCTCTATATGCTCTTGTTTTTATGTTGTTGGTTAAAATTTCCAAAATCAATAAAAATGTTAATGCACTTGAATTTTCTGTATTGCGAAATGTTATACATGAATATTATATATAACAAATTCAAGTTAAATCATTCTAGCCAGTACCCTTGTCCAGATAAAGCTGTAAACAAACGTTTCAATTTCATGACGTGGCATGTCCTGTTATCAACATACTGTATCCAATGATAAATTCCTATTTACAAAAATCTATCATTACTCAGTATCTTGTTATGTTATTTCAATATTTTTACTCGGAATCTTTATTTAAAAATATAACTATCGCCCGATCCTACTTTAAATTTATTTTGTAATTTTCGTGGTTTAACTTTCTACAATATGTAATATTACGTCGTTACTTATTGTTGCAAGAAACGTGTACGGTGGTACATATGTTGTCAACTGTAAACAATAAAAGGTATGTAGTTATTTCATATGGCCAATAATATCACGTTAGACCTTGAACGTAGGCGTTATTTACACATTTCACGTATTCAGGTAAGAATTCATATGGCCATTATTGCGAAGTAGGATTTGTTTACGTAGCATTGTGGACATTATAAACACATTCCCACATATTTGGCAGTTTATGTTGTTCTATTGAACAATAAAATACCGTCACACAGTCATCGTCCGGGTAGCATACGCTTTTTCAACACTTTTATATCTACATATTTCTACATTAACAGCTATTAGAACGCCTTTTATGGTGTCCATATGGTTCTAATTGCAATTAAAGACTCACAATATACGCAAAAATGACCATATTAAACAGCTGGTCAACATATTTTCCTTTTCTTTGGAAACGCCCTTACGGCATTTTATGGCCCCTCAGTTTTGAATATAAGGGCCAACGGCTGCCAGTAGAATCAACACAGGACGTGCTAGCTCTTCAAGATGGGGACTCCACATAGAGTTTCCACTATTGTCGCGCTACTGCTTTGCTTTCTCGGTAAGTTTCAACTTTTATCTATTTTTTTAAACTGTTTTATATCAAATAACCATGTTTAATATCAGTTTCATCAATCGAGGCTGGTTAAAAAATGTATTCGATTGGTATAAGTACAGTATGCTGCGTTATTCTTGGTGTGTTTGTTGTGGCTTACATTACACATTTCTAGATTGTAGTGGAACTAAATTATTTGAATTGGTCAAGGACATTAGCTTTGACGGTTTTGTTGCAAATGGTGGTTTTGTAAGTGTGTTTCATTAGGTCTCATATTAAAACCTTTCTTTTCGACAAAATTGCTTTAGTAGATGGACAACTCGTTAAAGCTTTAAGAAAACTTTCATGGCTGAAACAAGGACATCTAGCAAAATACCAGCTTTATACAACAATTTAAGATATACATAAGGTTATCTAAGATTACAGTCGTTCCTATGATTTCTTTTCACAAAAAAAAATCGCTAATAAATACATATACATCTGTTCATGAATAGATTGTCAAATCAGACAAGTTTTCGTCAGGATTTTCAACTCAGTTCATAATTATGTTTACATCAATGCATTTACGATTCTTATATTGATTAAGTATGCAATGTCTCAACGTTTTGACAAAATGTTATTTATTATTTAAATATTTAATATATTTATATGTATATATATTACTTAGCTCTATGGTTATTTGGAATTTATTATGGTTAACAAATGTCTATACTTCTTTTGAATTTTGTTGTGTTTTGAAAAATATTTGGACTGAATAGATTAATGACCCTCTCAATTTTATTAAACTGTTATATGGCTTGAATATTTTAGACAAGAAAATAAACTGTTAGTACATTGTAAATTGTAAATACTATTAATACAGTTGCAACGCATTGTAAATACAGAATCTAAAACTGTTGCAAGACAATGTACTAGTATTACATTGCATGTTTGATTGCAAACATTTTATAGTATTTAACAACAATCGTCAGTTATTTATCGTGTATTTCGAAATGTAATTACATTTATCTTTGAAGGCTGGTGAGCTATACAATAAGAGCAACCATTTAAAACAACAACAGCAGCAGCAACAACAACAACAACAACATCAACAACAACGTTGTTTTAATAAACCTGAACATTATTTTCCAGACGTCATAAACGCTCAGAACCCTTGCGACGCAATACCGTGCCAGAACGGAGGCACGTGCTATGACGTCGCGGGGACAACAACATTTACGTGCAATTGTCCCGATGGCTACCTAGGGGACCAGTGTGAAATAGGTTAGGCCTTTGGCATTAAAATCGTGTTAATCGTGTTTCTGAAAAAAATAATTTCATGTTGAATATTCTGTTGGTTTGCATAGTCATAGCAGCTGTGATGCACTCTAAAATGACATAATTGTCTTTTCACTAGTCTACATAACAAGCACAGCTTTCTTGTGTATGTTTGCTTCCACTAACAACTATACAAGATATGGTTTCGCATCTTTTGTTTGAAACTAGTTGAATTCCAACGTGTTAACCTCAACACTGTTTCAATATTTACAGATGACAGTAGACAACTCACGACATGTCAAACAAAATAAATGATTAAACAGGGAAATTAATGCTTTTAGGTTTTTTTCCACACACATTACGAGGATGAGCCTTTTCAGGTTTAAAAACAATATGTGTGCTGTTTTGTTTTATGCTACTGTGTGGTTACATTATTGCAATAGCAACAATCTACACTTTGATTCATCGTATCTTAAAACACCTGATGCCTATTTTACCTGAATATTATTACGTCGTTGCAGCCCCTGGTAACGACTGCGACTCATTCCCATGCCTAAACGGAGGCACGTGCTATGATCTCGCGCCGTCCGGGTTCACGTGCGACTGTGCAGATGGTTTCACTGGCGACGCCTGCCAAACAGGTGCGTACGGTAGTTGTAAACATGTCGTATTTGTACTGATTTAACTAATCGTATACATGTTTTTTGTAACTATTGTACAAGCAGTTAATTGGCAATTATACATTTTTTATTTATGTATTTTTGCGTTGACCCATATTTCTGAGTCAACATGTTCCATGAGTGGTTGCATATTGACTTGTTTTGTTTATGTGTATATAAAAATACAGGGAATGTGTGTAACCAGGAATTTCACGTAATCCCTGAAATTTAGGGATTTTAGCTACGTAAATTTATGTCAGGGAATACATATAAACCCTGAAATGTTCTAAGGATTTCACGTATTCCCTGACCTTTTCCCCAATTTTTACACATATTCCCTGACCACAAAATTATCATGTTTTAATTGACTCTTAGAGATGTAAGGTTTCACAAATTAAATGTATTCACTGTTATGCATTAATATTTATGTTATGTGAATGCATTTATAGTATTATAGCTTGTGTTTCCAAGGTATCAGTATAATCCTATTTGTTTGTTTTGCCTACAAATGGGAGATTGTATTACACACTAACATTATTGATGTTGGTTTGGAAATAGTAGAAACAGTTCAGCAATTTTAAAATCTCAATCACACATTGAACCTCAGTTGATGTACACACATGGAAAAACATAGATTGTTTAATGAAGTCAAATTTAATACTCGAAAACATACTTGATCGATTGAATTTCTTAATGCATAACCCAAAGACACAGTCTTATTGATACGTGGACAGTCTCACTATCAATTCACACAAACTGGTAATCCCTAGCGAAATGTATTCCCTAAATTCACCAGGGATTACGTGAATTCCCTGACTTGGTTAGGGATTACGTGAATCCGCTGGTTACACACATTCCATGTAACATATATATTGCATGATCTGAAATGAACACACAGTGTTATGAAACGTTGTTTTCGTATTCAATTTTACTAAATCTATAACCTCAAATCCAGCATCGTGAAAGCAGTTTTCGAGGTGTTTATTATATTTGCACAAAAATTCTGCTAAAACTAAACGATAAGTTGCCTGTTTGTGCATTAGCTTTTAATTACATTCTTATAATTCTTATATTAAGTACATGCTTTTCTCCGTAATGTACGAATGTTTAATATAATATATTATGATATATTTATATATTATTTTTATTTAAGTGTCATGATAAATTCACCACGAATGGCATAAAATACAATTGTTATTATTTCATTTCTTATGCAGATTATGTTTTTTTCGGAATACTTTTTCTCTCAGAATATAACAATCATACGTTTGACCATTTCAGAGGTGTGCACGCCAGGAATCTGCAACAACGGTGACTGTGTTCCTAACCCAGACGGCACACACACGTGCGCGTGCTTGCTCGGATGGAGTGGCGCCGCGTGCGATACAGGTAACAATGCTGCTTTATTAATATTGCTCGTGCCGATTTATGTATCATTTTGATTGTTAAAAAGAACCCTCAATGTTTCATATCTGTATTGCCATTTAGGTCTGTTTTACTGGTTTCACGTTATACGCGTGAGAGTAAAATCCACAAACAAGGAACTCATCTTGACCATAATAATATGTTACTTTTAACCGGAGTTCCTTATAAACGTATATTGAACTAGTTCCTTGGTGAAGATGGGGGAATGGAAATCAGGTCCTTATAACCGGAGGTTCCTTATAAGCGGGCTTTACTGTAATTACAAAAGCACATCTAGGTTAAATGTAGAAACTTATTGTAAGATATATACACATACATGTGGTTTATTGATTATCTAAATACTTCATCGTAATAGAGTTTGAGGAATTGTACAAGTGGCATGTTGAAAAAAAGAGAAGAAATGTTGCTACCCTAACAAAAATTCGAAAACAACATGATCGATTGAATGTCTTAAAGCACAACTAAAAGACACAGTCTTATTGATTGATGGACATTCTCACTATCAATTCACACAAACTGAGTAAAAAAATATTTTAGGCATTTCATGTAATCCCTAGCAAAATCAGGGATTTAACGTATTCCCTAAATTCACCAGGATTTACGTGAATTCCCTGACTTGGTTAGGGATTACGTGAATTCCCTGGTTAGACACATTTCATGTAGATCTAACATATATATTGCATGATCTGAATTGAACACACAGTGTTATGAAACCTCGTTTTCGTTTTCAATTTTACTAAAATTAATCTGTAACCTCAAACCCAGCATCGTGAAAGCAGTTTTCGAGGTGTTTATTATATTTGCACAAAGATTCTGCTAAAACTCAACGATAAGTTGCCTGTTTTTTGCATTAAGCTTGTCAGTACATTATTATAATTTTTGAATTAAGTACCTGTTTTTATCCCTAATAATTATATGAAGGTTTATAATAAATTTTGTTATTTTATATATAATGTATATATAATTGGCATGATAAATTAACCATGATTGGCATAAAATAAAATTATTATTTATTTAATTTCCTATGCAGATTATGTTTTTTCGGACTACTTTTTCTCTCAGATTATAACAATCACACGTTTGACCATTTAAGAGGTGTGCACGCCAGGAATCTGCAACAACGGTGACTGTGTTGCTAACCCAGACGGCACACACACGTGCTCTTGCTGGTCCGGATGGAGTGGCACCGCGTGCGATACTGGTAACGATGCTGCTTATTTCTCGTGCCGATTAATTTATCATTTTCATCTTTTGAAAAAGGACCCTCATTCTTTTTAGATTTATTATGACATTTAGGTCTGGTTTTAAATACAAAATTACTACTCTCACGTCATACGCGTTACATTAAAATCCACAAACAAGGATCATGAAAACATGTTACTTTTAACCGGAGTTCCTTATAAACGAATAGTGAACTAGTTCCTTGGTGAAGATGAGGGAATGGAAATTATGTCCTTATAACCGGAGGTTCCTTATGAGCGGGCTGACATTCTGCTACCGGACGAGAAGCATGCTGAGCTAAATCTCGACAGTGTCGCACTGACACTAAAACTGTTATGGGCACCAATAGAGCCGATATTTGACGCTTTTAAAGACAAACTCCTTATGAGAACTGCTTTCTTATACATAGTGAGTTGTACAAATGAATTTGTTTCCTGACATCTTACCGTTATCTGTATAACATGCGTACATGTCTGTACGTTTACCATAAACATTCTTAAATGCAAAATTATTTTGCGTTACAACATATATATAATGTGATGTGTGTACTTGTTTACTGATTCTTTTAAATTGCTGTATATAAAATATGTTCAATATCCTCTCAATAGAGGGAAATAAAGAGTTGAATTGAATTGCATTGAGACATTTTTAAGAAACAACAACACCTTTGTATTACATGTGCCTTTAACGAATATATAAACGTATTAAAGAACATGTTATGAACTGAATAAATCCATTTAATAAGTGAAATAAGAAAATGTATTATAACATGATCCTTAAAATATAACATGTTATCTTATTATTTAAACGTCGTAAGTTATACATTATATTTTTTATTATAATTGCTTTGCCAAAACCTTATATCTGGTCTACTTCTTTATCAGGTACCGACTGCGCTGCCACC
>Ga0224511_10001738_pt1 | contig 13679 bp, 11 predicted proteins | sample SF_May12_sed_USG_2_FD_169988 | JGI IMG/M metagenome (GOLD analysis project Ga0224511, IMG submission 169988) | Sediment microbial communities from San Francisco Bay, California, United States - SF_May12_sed_USGS_8_1 | ecosystem: Environmental > Aquatic > Marine > Sediment | place: USA...
GGTCACATTAAGGCCTTATATAAAGAAGAAACATCTTCATGACAGTAAAAGACAGTATTTCATATAATTACAGCTTGAATTAGAATTACAATTAGAGCTTGAAGTATTTGAGGAACTGGTACTATAGCGAAAGTTGGACAAGACCAATGTTTTAATTCCGTATCTTTTGACCGCAATTCTAACATTCTACTCATCAAACTATTCTATTTGAGTGTGCAGAAAAGTACAGAACAGCTCGTTCATGTCACTAAATGTGTCGTAAAATGGGAACAAGTAGACAAAAATAGGACCAAACCTGAAAGTATTCTTTACTTTCCATTGACATACAGCCTGCTTCAAGCAGGCTGTACAGTGTGTTTCGAATGTGATGGGCTTTCTTCCAATGCCATATCACTTGTCTCAATAACCCATGCTTCAGAAGAGATGGTAGGTTACAGTTTCTATAAACAACAACAAAATCACTAGGATAAACGACTGGAAATGTATTCATTATTCACAATCAGTTCATTATCTTTCAGGCTCACGGGTTGACAACTAATATAGGTAGGATTTCAACAGTCCTGATCAAGACAATGAGATAAATCTTAGTGGATATAGCGTACTTGGCCTTGGACCAACGCCCCTGGGCCAATAGAATCGAACCAGGGGTCCCAGTTTGGGTAAAAACTTTCTCTATTGTAACACCTTCATTGGTTTCGTATTGTGATTGAGGTCCACTCATGCGTGCACTCACTCACTGGGGCACACGGGTATAAACAGAAGAAAATAGCCTACTGTGTCAAATAGACTTAGGTCAGTTTTTGTCCAGGAGAAACAAAATTACTTTTACAGAATGGAAGACGAATGGTATGGCTCATCAAGCATGTAACGTGTGTACTCGTGTAGAACAATAGAAATGTTCTCACACCGCATGATAAAGAAAGTAAATATTACTCACGCGAAGTAAGGCCTACTAGCAGGTGGCTCCGTTCTAAGATCCAGTGTCTGTCTTCTCTTCTGCATGGATTCACGCTGACTCATTACTGATTCTTCGTCAGCGCCCCACATGCCAAATGCTAATGAGTATGCGCTACTGCCTGCCAGTTCCCGAGACTGTCTAGGTGTGTCACGTCGCTCTAATGAGGACTCCCTGTTACCCCCTGGAGTGAAGAATTAACACTCACTGATGTTGACTTTACAAATTATATACAAGTGGTGGTGACTGATAATTTTCATTAAACAAATGTTATACAGTACGTACTAGAAAATTATAAAAAAGTTGATACATTTTATTATAAAATTGAAATCTATTTAAAGGAAAATAAAAGTTACCCTGTATGTGTTGGTCTGATAACTTTTTGCTTCTGATTGATTGATTGATTGCTTGATTGATTGATTGATTGGTTGATCGATTGATTGATTGATTGATTGATTGATTGATTGATTGATTGATTGATTGATTGATTGATTGATTGATTGATTGATTGATTGATTGATTGATTGATTGATTCACCAGCTTTGAAGCCTCTCTCCTTGACCTTATCGATCAGTGATCCTCTCTTACGCGTAAATCGTCCATTCTCATCCAATAACTCAACTATCTCTACAATATCATCACCAGGGGTGAAGCGATAGCTTGGAGGATGGCATAGAGGGTCTTAGACCTGGGGTACCCGATTTGGTTGCCAGTTCGAACAAAAAGATTGTCTTTCGCAACACGTCTGTCGGTTTAGGATCCCAATGTTAAATAAAAGAGGTCCACTCACTGTTTCTATGGGGGCGCGTGGATACAAGCGGAGTGTGTTCTCATGATGCACCCTGGGAAACGCTGAGTCTAAGACTCAGTAGGCGAAATTTTGCATACCCCTAACTCCGGTCAGGTTAAAAAAGCAGAAGAAAATAAACTGCAATGTATTAACATGAGCCGTGAATCCAGTTAAAAGGCTCCCCTTATTGTACATGTATCTGACCTAGAATTTTTTCCAATATTCAATTTGACGGACCCCCTATGCCTGAGGCTTTTTGGTCGTCGGAGAGGTATGAGCTAGGAACTATGGCAGGTGCTCATTCTCGCAGTGGGCACTTAGCATTGGTCTGGGTTTGACCCCAGAACCATTTCATTTTGACCCAAGGGGTCTAGCGATTGAGCAATCCTGCTATCTTGATTCACTTTTATTCTGCAACTTCCATAGACTTGATGTGCACCACAACATACAAATAATTTGCCCAACTGATCAACCCGAACCAACCAACCCGAACCCAAACCAACCCGAAAGTAGATGGACATGGTTTTTCTGACAAAAAAAATGAACGTGTGAAATTTGCAAGAAAAACTTACCGTCACTGGGCAGGATTGAATTGGATCTTCGAAGCATTCTCCCTCTTAGCTCTATCGCTTTAGGTAGGAGAGTAAATGCTGAACCTCTAAAAATAAAATGATTATTTTTCTGTTCACCAAGGTGTGAGCACACTGACATGAAATGACCCATCCGAAATCTGTATGAGAATATTTGTGCGGGGCTTGAGAGTTAGGGGTAAGTAAATATAATCCCATTCACTTTACACCGTTATATAGCTTTACAGTTGCTGGTAGAAGGTACCAAGTTGGCTCTCTAACAGTAACTTCCCTGCACGGCCTTTGGTTACTTCTATGCTTTTTATACAGCGTTTCACTGTAAAAATGTTGGATAGATGGTATAAAAGGCCACTGAAAAAAATTCTCATCTTAGCCAAATGACAGAGTGGGATACACTCACTCTCCAGCCCTTATCATGCATGTGAGGCAAGGATTGAGCATCATATTTTGAGCTAAATGGTATATTTTGAATATTTGTGTCTACCATATACAGGTACGTAGATGAAAAGTTGGCTTTACTTTTATGTACATAATAGATTTTATTTTCACGTTATGAAAATACAATGATAAATTATATAATGGTATTATTATAGGCTGTTTGTGGAATCAGAGTATAAAGATACACAAATATTACAAGTCTACTATACTAATTAGAATTTAAAATTTTCGCCAGATCATCCGCTTCGCAAATATAAATGAATTTATAGTAGCAAGACACATCATTCCATTGCAACAAACCATAGAGCTTAAATATTTTTTAAACATTTCTCATGTATGGTACTTGGTTATTTGGGTTTGTGCCAATCAAAGACATCAAAACAGGCTGCGTTCCTCTGCTCCCCCACACCAACCCTGGTTGGAACATGTTCACCAATCTATATCCCATGATATAAACTTCTATACATTTACACATCATGCCAAAATCCAAATAAGCTTTGCAGAGTTCATCAAGCCATTGAATTATGAGGTACTGGTAGAATCATGGTCTCTCAATGCTTAGAGCCTTGAAATCCTTGGTTTGCTGAACCTATTGGTTGGGAACGACACAACTCAATGATAACAAACATTTGAAATGTCGACACCTCACCCTACAATCTTGAAGTTTATAGATGATTTACTGCATGGATTCTTGTACTATTTCAATACAAATAAGTTCATTAAACTTCAAAAACGTTCATAGTCACACTACTATAGTTTGAGCACCATATTGAGTAGATGTTGCCTGCCAGTAAGAGGGCTTCAGATACTTTGCATCTGAACAATCCTCTCAATTCACCACCATATCCAAAGACACCGCCTTGCTCAGTGAGCAATATGGCAGCTTTACAAAAAATAAGTTAAACACTGAGTAAATCATACAGTGTGTTGTTATTTCTTTAGAGGTGTACTACAGGGTAGCTGACCAAACAAACTTTCACAACTTCTGGTCTCAGGGCAGTGCAGTTTCCAGTGAAGTCACAGGCCTGTGCAGGGTTGGCATATCGTGCAATTTGACTATACCCAGTGTTCATTGTGAAGCATTGAGCGGGTAGTCCAGGAATGCTGGAGGACAGTCAACCAGGAGGAGATACCTGAAGCAACCGGATTCGGGAAAAATGTAGGGAAATCGCTTTCCCTGATGCGATCACATGCAGCCCTAATCACACTCACCCTAATATAAATGAACTGAATATTATAATTTTACCCACTGGGAGCAGTAGTGGCTTAATGGTTAGAATACATGATTTGCACGCGGCAGCGAGTCGTGGGTTCGAATCAAAGAAAAGTCAGCGATGGTGATAGAAAGGCTCTTTGACCCTAATTTGCTCCTGAGATCTAACAAAGTCATGCATCCTGTTAACCAGGGAGCAAACTCCACGACCCATACATGGAATAATAATATGGAGTATAAACAGAAGTGAAAAACGCATTAGGACTATAGTCTATATGTTGGATATAAGCAGTCCCCATAAAGATGTTACTTACGCGCAGAGGATGAAAGCTGCCGTCAGCATGGTAACCTTCATAATGAACGAGGTGACTTAAGGTGCCTTTTAACTCCATCAGCCGGCTGATTGGCCTTGCACGGAACGCTCGAGGCGGTCTGCCCCCCAGAAATGGAAAAGACCTCCTCCGCCCTTGGACGCCCAAGCATCTGTCTCCCAGTGACAAAATGAGTCAGATCTGCCTCGGACGTCCAATTCATCAACCAATCAAATTGTCCCACACGGACATAGAGTTACAGGAGGATAAATCTATGTCCACGGATTACTTGGCAACATTCACTGGTTTCCGTTCTCGTACTAAGATCGTTGGAAATGTATTTGATTTCGCAACAATATTCACTCGACTGACAGTGTGAACCTGCTGGAAGTGAAAGAATTGAGTTGGGGATTGACTTTCTCTTGAAATTATGAGCAAAAAGTGCTTGCCGTTTCCGGAAACACAGGATCGGCATCCGAGGCGGACTGGACACCTGATTGAGTGAAGAGAAGCCTTTACCACAGCCAGGCAACGGTAATTACCTTATATAGTAATATTGTCAGGGAATTTGCCGTGAGCTTATCTACTCATTTCTAGCACACCCTTCCACGATTGCAAATCGCATTAATCAAGTTCAGCGAAAGTGATTTGCTTAAAAACGCTCCAAAACATCTCTACACACATGGATTGAAGCTGGTTTGTCATTCCCATTCGACCAGGTCTTATTATTAATAGTTTTACCATTTGTATTACTACTATTTATTGTCATCACTAATTCATGCGGCGTCTAGATGCGCCTCTGTAGAAATCATGCCCCAGAGTCTATCAGTGTAGTGTTTACACAGATCTTTCCAATGACACCAGGTCACTGATCATTCACCACCAGCTGTATGGGTTAGTGTAAGTGTACTAAAAACAAAACATTTATAGTTGTGCTTGAATTATTACAGGGATTCGCATTCAAGAAACCGCGCCCTAACGACCAGTTGGCCGTTAGAGCCTTGTGGCCTTTTAAGATGCTTTAAAACTAAAAGATCTTATCCGTGTTTCAGTCGCGTTGCCATACAAACACCATTCCCTTGTGCCTTTATATATGTATCTTTCTTTACATTCAGGAATTGATAGAGCGTTTGATATGGGATTAAACATCCAACAAGTTCCTATATGAAGGATTAGGAAATCTGTGAATGAGGTCACACATTCTGTTTGAAACAATTCCCGATTTTTTACATCGTTTACTTTGGGCAGTAATTGTCGTTAAATTCAATTTACGTTTTTTCCATCTAGAATGGACAGGGGATGTCCTGGATATCACTAGAGATTAGTCTAACGCATGGTATGTGGTACATTCCAGATAAACTCTGGCCTCTTAGTAATGATAATAAAAATGAGTGACACAAATGGTAAAACTGTTAATCATAAGGCCTGGTCAAATGGGATTGACAAACCAGCTCCCACCCATATGTATAGATGTTTCTGAACATTTTAGGCAAATCACTTTTGATGAAATTCATTTAATGCATTTCCCATTTTGGCAGGGTGTGTCAGGAACAAGTGAATAAGCACTCGACCCACCCCTTGACAATAGGGATATATAAAGGGTAGTTGACACAGTACGGCTGCCATAAGCCACCATGTTCATTACGAAGCTTACCATACTGACAGCAGCGTTCATCCTCTGCCTGTAAGTAACATCTCCATGAGTACTGCTTATATATAGCATATAGTCTATAGTCATAATGAGTTCTTTGCTTCTGTTCAAACTCAATATTATTAATCCCTGTATGGGGTCTCGGGATTTCTCCCCGGTTAACAGGGAAACTTTGTTGGAGCTCAGAAATAAATTAAGTTCGGATGCTCTTCTTATCACCAACGCTGACTTTTCTGGGATTCGAACCCACGACTCACTGCGTGCAAATCAGGCATTTTGACCACTAAACCATGACTGCTCCCAATAAGTAACAAGTAATGATCAGCCGGCGTATATTAGGGTGAGAATGGGTCCGGTCGGGCTGTGCTCCCCCTTACGTTTATTTCCTGGATTCGATTGCTCTGGGTATATCAAGGCAGCTAGCTGGCTGTCCCCTTTCATCCCAAGACTTCCTACTCATTGCTTCACACTGAGACAGCCGGTACCCTGACAGAGCAGAGAGAGAGTCCAGGCATAGTCAGCTTCCAATATATGCTAATTCTGACTAGGGTTGTAGGTTTGCTATAGAAACTGTGCCGAGAACGCCAGTCGCTAGTTATTACCAAAGAAATCTTTAGAAGTCTGTTAGATCAGCCATTATGTAATACGCCTATTAAAGAAATAACTACACACGATTTAATTTAATTACTCTTTATGATAGCTTCACTGTTAGGGTGAAGCCGCGGGATACTGATATTTTTCACCAGTTATGGCTTAGCATGGAGCACCACCACCGGGCAGTGCCAACACTCCATCTCATAGGTTTTTTTTTAAACTATAAAGGATCTAAGTAAGTAGTTCATGCTCATTATGGGAGCACGCCATGACCAGGGTTCGAACCCACATTCTCACAATTGCGAGTCCAGCACTCTACCACTGAGCTATCCTGATATTCCACGCAGTGTATGGTTGGTCTGTTATAGAGCAGCAGAGAAAAAATGTCCATATCAGTGGGTTGAATTTAGTGGCCATTGCTACCAATTTGTCACTGAGCATTGGAGGAACTATTTTGCTGCAAGCCAGGAGTGCGAAAAACTTGGAGCCCATCTAGTCTATCTGGACACTGATGATGAGATTACCTGGGTGAAGGGCTATCGTCTACACAATGACATAGGTGAGTCATCAAAATGATCTAGATTTAAGATCTTCCCCAATTGTGCACAATTACGGGCTGCGGGTTGCGCGCGGGCTATGGGCTGCAGGTTATGGGCTGCGGGCTGCAGGTTACGGGCTGCGGGCTGCAGGTTACAGGCTGCGGGCTACGAGCTACGGGTTATAAGCTACGGGCTATGAGCTACGGGCTATGAGTAATGAGCATTCGCATACTAATTTTTCTCATCGTTTTGGAAAAATGTAATAAAATGGACTATTCATTGAGAAAATGTTTGCCTTTTTGCATTGATGCAATCCCCGTGTTTTTTTTGGAACAGTGAGTGCAACAGAAGTATAATAAAATATTCCCGGGACCTCTTACGCCATTAGAGCCACTTCTAAAGCCCTCTATCTTGACTAACATGTTCGGCATCACTTCCGGTACGATTTCTTTTCAACGGATAAAAGCTGTCAGTTTAATGGTTTGAATTTCTTTACAAATCTAGCAAATCGCTAGCACTGCGGGAATAAACGTACTCGGCGACCTACTTTGGATGGTCACGGTGGTGGTGAACGAGGTATTGTGGCCAGATGACAAAGAATGTCCATGTTCCAACATCATAGTGTGCATTGTGAGTTGAATTTTGAATATTATATGAACATGACATATGTATGTTTCCTTTAGGACTGACATCCTCGCCACTATGGACTGATGGATTGGGTCTACAATTCTACGAGGATAAGAACAGAACATGGCACTGGCGTGGTAAATGGGAAGTACCCAAGGTACATGATTGGGCTCCAGGTGAGCCGAAAAAAGAAGATCAGAAGTTCATCATGTGTTTGGCTTTAACTCGTGATCATCAGAGTTGCGGACCCCTATACTGGAGAACCCTCGGATGGAAGGATGCCTATTGTCACACCCCTTTAAATTACATATGTAAAAAAACCAAAACAAACAGTTTCTTTACTCACATATTATAAGTAAACAGGTGCATACGATAAATACAATGCCTATACATCAAATTATAGTTTCTACTTTGATGCATTATAGCTCTTATAAACTCCAGCTGTTACTTAGTAGATGGAGCTGAGCCAGGGCTCCCTGTAAATCAGGGAGCCAAAGCCACACATGGAACTGTGCAGGCAAGAATAATGTATACTGTGTGAATGAACAACCTTTGCGAAGAATGAGCCATCATTTCAAGCAAAACTCTCCGTGTGCCAGCCTTGTTAACTCCAAGGACCGGAGACACTGCTGAGCACTGACCAGTTCATTATGACTAATAAACAATCCAACTAATTCAATATGACCATTTACAGGCCAGAAAAATGCCAGCTAACTTCATAATAATGGTCTAAGGTTCCCGAGCAGTTGTCAGTTCAGTACCCAAATGGATCTTAAGGGTTATGAGACGCTAGGGGGACTAGGTGGGCCTGCAGACCGGCTGTTGTAGAGAAAATTCAGAGTCAGTGAATGGTCAGTGATGCCTTCTATCTTGGTATTGAGAGAAGGTGCTCCATGAACTTGTCTCTAGCATCTAGTCATTCTATCTAACAGCCGGGTACTGAACTTATGATCTTTCGATCTAGCTACCCATTTACCGGAATAGAATGCCTTGAGAAGTAACAAAGGCAAAAGTTGTCCAATAACCATTTCATGGCCATCAGAGGAAGTGGCTGTTAGAGGGTCAATCTATACCAACTTGCCCTCACCATTCCGGCATATCGTACGCACTTAACCTCTCTACCACTTCACCATGTCCAGCTATGAAGAGAGTTTGGTACCCAATTGCTTCTGCGAGAACAGAGAGTTTTGAAAACTCCCACCCACAAGCCGGTTTAGAACCCAGGACTTGGAGCTTCCAGGGTGCACCAATAGAAGACTTTCTGTTTGCACCCGCATGCCTCATAATAAAGGTAACTCTACTCGAGGGTTTCCTTTATTCATTGATAAAAGCATTATTCTTTTGTCTAGAAGGGGGCTATGATCCACTAACCTGGCTTCTTTTAATGCTCCAAGCTTCTTGGCAGCCAGATCCAAAATCCGATCTGTGTCTTTCCGTAGGTGTTCACGATGGTCCTCTGCTGTCTACAAATAGATAACAAAACAACTGACCGTCTCCTCAGGGGTATATCAAGGCAAATGAAAAATGAAAAAGGACATCACTGATAATAATACTTGCTTTTTAAACACTTATCTATTATCCATGCTGAATAAATGGGGTTCCCTGTTGGTTACACCGATGAGTTTCTGAGTCTATCTTCTCAATTGAAACATGTAGTCAACTTAACTATAGCCTCAATCAGGAAAAATGTTCCAGACTTTTTGTGACTCATATTATACATGCACACAGATTGTGACAAGAGCCTGGGTATCATCGCCACACATTTATATTACTACTATGCAGCTTTGAACTGGATCATCCGGGTTCAATTGCAAGTCTGTGCCGTATTTTGTGCAATCTCCCTCGTCAAACATTAAATAAATGAGGCCCGCAGAAGCAAACTAGGAACCGTTCTGAAAATAATTAAGTGATACCATCCATGTATTACAAGATGATCTTATCTTATTACCTCTGTTTTGGTTGCCTCCGACCTCATTTTTCTTGATTTGCGCATTCTCCGTAATCTTATCTTCTCTAGTCTTTGAGCCTGACCAGTAATTGTGTTCATCAGGGAATCCATGACTTTTCCTGAACAGAATCCGCCATCTTTACTAGCCACATAACCCTGTGAATCAACAGCCATTGCACATGTTTTAGCACCTAACTTTTGGTGTACGGGTTTAAGCAGGCCTTTCACTCTAATTTGTACGATGTTTGCCAAGATGATGAAAAGCTCTGTTTTAGTCAGTAGATGAAGAAAACAAAATGGTGTAAACAAACAAGAACTCTGAGGAGTGTTTCAATATGTCCACTCTCCACTATGAATCTACAGAGGATGAGAGAAAAATGTTGCCCACGGAGATCAGTAAAATTAGTTGCGCTATCATGTTCCATTCGTTCTATAGCAGCATGGATTGGATTACATTTCTTGGTTGTTTGTACCTCGATACTGCTTAGAAGTCTGATATGCCCAAAGAAATTCGGTCTATTGATAACACTAGATAGTCTCCGATCCTCAGCCGGGTGAAGTATAGGGCACTCGATGAATATATTATTGATATCATCATGGAAAGACAACTCCTGACATGTAAGATCGCGCGCTCTTTCTTCAGTCATCAAGCTCGCCTACAGAATATATTAATTTGAGATGAGTAAATGTCTGGAATAGTGGGATAGCTCAGTGGTAGAGCATTGGGCTCGCAACAATAAGAATTTAGTTCAAATGTCAGTCATGATGAACTTCCTCTCAAAACAAAAACAAGCCTGACTTTGAAGTGGCGCTCACGGTACGTGCTCTGCGCTAGGCCACAATTGGTGAAAAACAAGTATCTAACTCGACAGCTTCACTCTCGCAATGCCATCTCAGAAAGAAAGTAAATCTTTTAATATCTTGGATTGAAATTCAAAATAGAGACGGATAAGATAACTTGCTTTTAAATAAATAGCACCACTAAGCTTGTGCTAGCTTCGTGTCAAAACTAATACAGGGAGAACACAACTTCAAAATATTTCATTCAAACCTGCAAACTATCGGACAGATGGACAATTACATTTGTTTCCAGATATCGAGCCACCTTTAAATGCATTTCAGCTTTTTGGTCCTCTAAAAGCATACTGTATACTGTCTCCCTCATCAGATAATTCCTACAAAGATAGTGAACTATTATCTTCCTCACAGTCATTTAGAAGTAAAAATGCCTCTGATGATTTCTGCACCAGGTTCTAATGAGAGACTGGAATCAGCTTCAAATTTCACTGCCATGACATAGTATAGCATGTACAAACATGTTGCACTTCGCTAATTCTTGCTATTGGCTAGTCATAAAAATAGTGTGGTTTCATAAAGGATGTATAGCTAGTAGAAGGAACCCGTGCAAACTCTTGGGGTTGTTTGGTGGTCTTCGGGTTGCTCGATGCAGATCAAATCCTATCTACCTGTGTTCGAATCCTGATCATGACGGACCCTTGAACAGTGACTATGAGTGCCTCACTTTAATTCTAGCTTAAAACAAAACTGAGCGTTACCTAACGGTGGAGCCTGGATGTCGGCCATCCCATGATGCTTCATGCTAAATGGTTACTAGTGAACAAACTGGTATTCAATCCAGCAGCTTCACCATCACAGTAAAAATGTCATGGGTATGAAATAAAGCCTAATATCTTCGGGAGAATACCGTGGAAATTTACCTGAAGACCAGTAGCTTACAGTCTGCTACACTTGACGTCTCATCACACATGCACTTGTTATAACAGTCATCTCTGCTTATCTATAAAGATGAAGTCATCTTCCCTTTATGCTTTTATCCCTTACACAGTTCTGTTTGTCATACAATAGATATTATGTAACGCTCCCTCCTGATATGCTCCCACCTTCCCCTAGGTACATGACATGTCTTACTATACATAATGATATTATTTTATAGCAAAGGACGCCAGCCATTGGTATTCAAGGACATACCTATAACTATAGCGCATACTCACTACCCTACACTACACTATAATATACCAGAACAGGATATATGTAAATGAAGTTACAGCTGCACATATCATCCCTAGGGTTATGCAAAAGAGAGAAGTGCGAGACATAGATAATTATATCAATGGCGGCACAACAAAAAAATGTCTCTTGAGAGTAGGGTACCTAAGAGGCGTAATTTCGTCACACAGTGGATTTCTAATGGAATTGTAATAGACAAGAGCCTGGGAGGGGAAATCATTTTATACAAAATGCTTGTAGGCAGACCGCCTGGATGATGAATACCAATCTTTGTGGGTGGGTGAGTGGGTGATGATGTGAGTCGATTTTTAGTTGGGCAGCACCTCTAGCCTTCTACAGGCCATCAGGTTGCTCTTTGCCCTTCTTCCTTCCCCATTTGTTATGATCTGGATTTATTTCCTTTGATGCAATAAAAATATCATCAACTCAAAGCAATGGAAAACATGTATACACTTAGACTGTACAATAGAATGGAATAGTATATAGATAGCACCAGTAATCCACCAATTTTTTTCGGAATGGTTTGCAGCGCCTCTTAAAGAGAATTATGGATTGGGCTCCTTATTAAACCGAGAATCTAGTCTCTAGTTGTCGGCACTGTTCGATAAGCCATCTCACCCCCTGTAGTGGTATTATAGAACCATATTACAGGATAGCTAGCTGATCAAGCTTGTGATTTACCTCAGTGGCTTTATAGCACCGTAGAAAATCTTTGGTAAAGAGGACGGGGAGTGCAGATAGAAGAGTGGCTGCTGGGAAGGGCCATAGCTGAAACAGGATATCCGTTCCACAAACGAAGCCAATCACACTGGCACATTTAAGCGCCATCTGCTCTGATGGTGACAGCCTGTCCAGCTCTATGAGAAGCTGACCTGAAAGACGCCATAGAGAAATGCAAGCAAAACTTAAGCAACCGAGGAGAGAGTATATTCAAACATAGAATGGTTTTCTTTTCTTTTCTTTTAGACCAGCTGAAACACTGGGAAGTAGCATTCGGACCATTGGAATGGTGATCTATTTCACCCAGTTGTAGCCTGACAGCTCATTGCCGGTCTTGCCCTTCAGCGATGTGGTTAGTAATCAATTGATCACAATTTGATTATTACCACACCTGGCATTGACGACATTACAATCTTGCTGATGACCTCACCAGCCGTTGGTGATCTCACCTTTGAGACTGTTTGGCATTTTGTAGAAGGCAGGCTTCAGGTCCTCTACTCCGAGTATGCATATTCTATCATCAGCCTCATCTTTGGTATCAGGATACTGAGATAGAAATGGCCATTTATTTTTGGCTTTCAGAAGACTTTTTTTTCTGCTTATCGCACTTTGATGCCCTGCAAAAGTTCAAGGTCATATAAGATTAAACAGGGTGCTTTATTGTGGATTAGTTACCGGCGCCTATAAAAATCATACTGCACTGTCAGAGAAATTAAAGTTATTGCAATACCACAGGCTCATATTCAGCCTTCTGTAGAATATAGCATATAGTGTGGGTTATGAAAAAACAGAGACCAAAACAGTTGTTCTTTGTACGAGCTTTTGACTAACCAATGTTTGAATTCATGCTTTTTGCAATGTACCCCATATAGTCAATCTTTCTCCCAATACCTAGAGTGGTTTTACTACCCTACAGTGTTCATCAGCAATACCTCCTAATAAGCATGTTATAAATAAGCTAATCTAAGATTTCATGGAGGATAGAATAATTATATACACATGGTTCAGCGGGAACTTAGGTAAGTCTAGGTAAGATACAGATGTGGAGTAAAGACCGCTCTAGATAGGCACGCAATCATAATCTTGCCCAGCTTCCATTGGCTTGAGCACCACAAGAATACCTCTGCAAATGAATCTCTGGCAGCAAGGAAAGCCCAATGGAGACCTTGACAGGAGAGAGAGCGACTCCGCAAAGCATTGCTCTAAGCAATTGAAATACTCACCCGATATCAGTTTGAAGTCTGGCCAGACAAAATCATCATACTGAGTGTGGTA
>Ga0224511_10001739_pt1 | contig 13678 bp, 9 predicted proteins | sample SF_May12_sed_USG_2_FD_169988 | JGI IMG/M metagenome (GOLD analysis project Ga0224511, IMG submission 169988) | Sediment microbial communities from San Francisco Bay, California, United States - SF_May12_sed_USGS_8_1 | ecosystem: Environmental > Aquatic > Marine > Sediment | place: USA...
CTTTATTCCGTCAGTCAAAGTTAAAGCACTAAGCCTAATGGTTTAAACAACGGCACATTATCAAAGGGACGAAAATCTGACAGACAATGTGGCAGCCGTGACATCAGTTACGCTTCATATTCATTTTTATTACATATCCCATATTCATTTGAAACACATAATTAAAAGGTCTAAACAACGGCAAGGGAACAAAGGGAGGGATATCTGACAGACAATATAAGCAGCCATGACATGAGTTAAGCTCCATGTTCTGGTAAAAACATGACATTAGCCCACACACACTAAACAATGACTTCTTGTCGTCCAACTATGAAGTGCAGAATTATGTCGTCTAAATATTGAGGCGTACATGTATTCATCGAATAAACGTTTTTCTATCATTGTATCAATACTATAGTTTAAAACACAATTCATGTTTTAAAGTAACGGATAAATATCGCTAGATACACTCAATTTCGTATTAAATTAACGACTTCAGAAGGCGGCGTACATGTACGTATATCTCAACAAATAGGGTTGTGTCTGAGACCTCGTCGGCGTCACCTTTTTGGTTAAAACGTTTTATGTAATTTGACATTTTCCCAAACGTATTTATTAACGTTTCAACGCCCTTGGACATTGGTAATCAGTAATTAAATTAAGCAAAATAAAATAGTATTAGTTTATGATCATATATATTTTATAGAAAAATGCCAGTCAAGCGATAACTTGTAACATTGTTTAAATGACCACATTACCTCGAGCTACGAAGTGTTAAGCACGCAACAGATTGATGAAAATGTTTTGATAGCAGAGCGAAAAGGCTCACATGACTATACATACAATAAATGGTACACACATCTTAATCGAATGTAAAGGGGCTTTTGTCGGTGCGAGCATCGACCTCAAGCCCCGTCCTCAAACATCAAATTGATACCAGTGTTGCTATAGAAGTGCGACAAACGTTGTGATGGCCTTTACAGGCAGAGCAGATAAATAGGTACATGTACTTAAACAGCACCATAGTCTATATATAAATCTTATCCTGTACTGGAAGGTAAACGAACAGAAAAAATCGAGTATGTATAGACTACGCAAGATGCAATGGGCGCAGAGGCTTGTGGGTTCGAGCCCTCCGCGGAAGCAGCAAACCCTTTGTGATAACTTATGCTCGACAAATATCTTACTATGTTCCCGATGTAAAAAGAAAGTTGGAAATATATGCTTAGTCAATAAGGAATATGTATATGCCTATTGTACCACTGGGATAGGTACAGGTTCCCCGATACATAGCGCTAAGTCTAGTTTAGTTGTCCCTCACATCTGACAGATGGGAAGCAGACATTCCCTTGTGAAGTAAAGAGGCTGAAACGATGAACGCGTGAACGCTAGTTAGGTAGACTGATAAATGTTAATATATTAAATAAGAGTAAATTGGGTATACATAAGCAAATGTCTAAATTACAGGCGTAAATGTATATTCATAATTGAATCGACAATCCATTTACGTCAATACGCTATACAGGACACATTTTGATAGTTTTTAAACTAACAACCTTACAAATAAAAATATTTAATGAATAATTTAGAGTACAGAAACTGTCTATTGTACCAAAACTCTTCGAATCAATGGTGGCACCTAAAACATTACTGTTTCTACAATGTACCTGGACAACTGCTTTGCTATTCAAACCATTTGAATAAAGCTGCGTTGGTTTGTGTTCCATTCTGTTTATTTATAAAACAAAAGAGGAGATATCAATTGAAATTGAGGACCTGGTCTTGTTCGATTTGAAATTTTTTTAATGGCATTCATGAGCAATTTGTTCATCGACCAACTAGTGTCAGAAAACCACATGCTGTGTTTTGGCTGATTTTTATTTTTAAGTCTTTGTTTGTCTGTCTGGTTTATTTTTAATTGAATCGAATCTTTATAGTGGGAAAATGACATTTGTTTAGGTCCATATGCGTACTTTGTTTTAGGTAATATCGTCATTTGTTATCGAACAATAGTAAATGTTATGAAATTTTAGAAGTTCGTTGATTTACTACAATCAAGTTATTTTTGTTGCTGTTGTGCTCAAACGTTCAAAACGTATTTTGTTTCATCTGTAAAACGCAACATATTGTCTGTTTTAGAAGTGTTTTATAATAACACTTTAATTTTGCAAATCAAAGGACAATAGTATACAATATAAACTGTGACAAAATGGCATTGTTTATAAGCAGTTTCAAATGTTTGTCCAGATTTTAAGATTGTGTTGTCCTTTGGAATTTGGCTGCTATTGTACATGTACTTCTTCTAAATATTTTTATGTGTATATGGTTTATTAAACGTAAACTCTTTGTTTCGGTATTTAAATGTCATTGAGGCCAAAACAAGAATGAAAATTAGAAATAAAACAAGTATACAAGTCAGGTGTATATTATTAAATATTGCAAGGATTTGTATGTAAAGGCTACTCCATCAGTGACTTGTCATCAGTTAAACAAACCAAATGTATTGCATTTTTGAAATTAAAACGTTTGAAACATGTTTAATTGTAATCATTTATGTAAAAGAACAATATATGATATCTTTATATGTTTTTATAAATTAATGCATAATTTAATATTATGTAACAATAACAGCAACTGATCTAGGATGTTTGAAATTTGACATGTGTTACATGTACACCAAAGGCCAGGTTCTGTGAAACAGCCATAATTATTTCGTCTAAAAGTGTTTTTTTTTTCTCTGTTAACACTTTTTGTCGGTGTTTAATAAATATCTCAACCTATTTCAGAGGTACAACTATGGAACGAGCCCTGCTGTTTCTGACGCAATATTATAAAATCAATATTTCCTGGAAATACGTGGTTTGTTTATGTGTACACTTTGAGAGTTAAATAGGGTATGTCGATAGAGGATATTTTTAAAACGGTACCGTGTCAGCGCTCATATTTCAATTAATATTTTTTGAAACCTATTTGGATCAAACTCTTTAATAAGGATTTAATTCAAATGTTCCATAACCGTATTTACCTTAAATCAAAGGTGAGCGTTTGAATTATTTAAACTGTAATTTCAATAGAGCGGCCCAGTGAGCGGCAATCGTTATCTGGAGACACTGTTTATTTTGTGGGCTACGTTTGTCGGCTTGCAAGTACAAAACGGATTTCTCATCAATTTTATTACACAAGTTATGGAACTTTTTGCACTTTACACTGAGTCCCGGCTTTTTTTATTCAGATTTAGTGTCAATATACACACAACTACCTATTGAATATAAAATAATATTCGTTGGGTAACATAATATTATAATATTTGACCAGAAGACTACAGTATTACTTATACCTATATTATATAGCTATAGTACAAGTTTGCAAAATTAAGTGTACACTGTACCGTTGCGTGTTATTAGGTTTGAGAGACAAAAGAAATGGCTACACAAATAATATATGATGTCTTTTCTGTTCAGCAAACGCATAGTTAAAACGCCAATGACGGTTAAGGGTCGTTAGAGTGTAAGTGAAAAAAGACATATCATTTTAGTATTATGATATAATATAAAGAAATATTTTATATGTATAATCTGTTATATTATAACTTTTTAATATGGTCATATACCTGTTTATTGTAAAACATTGATCACTCGAGTATATTTGTAATATTGCTGTCGCATCGTTCTTAAATATGTGCGCTTATATTGTTTACGCCTCTGTACATGTAATAGCATTTGCTATGAAGTTGGTTAGGGAAGCAACGAAGTCCTTCGCAGATTTGAAATGCTAAATACAAGTCATTGTTAATGCCCGCTCTCTTTCACTTGATAAATAAATAGTATGCTCATGGTCTGCAAACAAACATGGGAACTGACATGCGGGGCTTTAGAAAAATGTTTCTGGCACATTCGATATCAAAATCAACTAACAAAAGTTATTTATATTGTGTTGTTTTTCAACCGTGCCCATGTTTAAATAGTCATATGATTTAATATTCCCTTTACAGCACTGTTACAGAGAAAACCAGACAATGTTAATATTTGCAGTAATACTTGAAATAGAAATTGGTTAATAATTATAAGGAATATAATTCTACCTTAATATAAAGTTCATTAACCCATCGGGTCTATTAATGTTTTGACGTAAACCAGTTTTAATAACTCAGACCAGACAGACAATAAGTGTGGCTATTAGGCTTACCACTTGACAAATTTTAAATATAATACAAAATTAATGTAAAATATCATATATTAAATTTGCTCGACACTACGTCTATTTGCCCAAATATTTAGGGAAAAAAATCTGAAAGACAAATAACTGTATGGTTGTTGCCATTTTCTCGTGACGTGTATTGTTCCAAGGAAGAAATCGATGCTCCCATAATGTTTGTATTGTAATGGAATCTGTTTTGCCATTAAAATTGGATTTCAATACATAATAAGTAATAAGATAATTTATTGACCACAAAACTCTGATCTCATAAACAGCGCTGGTTGCATCGTCACAACCAAAAAGTCAACAATGAAGACAAATTTACAGTTTTGACAATAAGGACAACACAGGACAACACAAAAACCAACTCTTGCTAGGGCCGCTGCCACCACCAACATTTTCACACACTTTCACTGCAAATACAAAAAACTTTTGCTGGCGCCAGAGTAAGCTCAGTCGGGAAAGGACTGAACTCAGTATCATAGGAGGCATGGTTTGAGCCACATATGGAGCAGCAAATTGTCTCCAATAAGGTAAGTATCATTCAGATGTCTCCCACAATTTGAATCAGTTACCGCCTGTGGATTTATATGTAATGTGTAAGAGCTTGGTAAACGCTGCTTAATTGATTTGACACAATGCCATATGTCGTGGCAAAAACAGCGTATAGTCCAACCAACCACGCAACTAACCAACCAACCAACCAACAAACAAACGAAAGAAGAGACGGACGGATGAAATGAACGAACAAACAAACGAATGAACCAACCAACCAACCTCCCAACCAACTAACGAACCAGCCAACCAACCAACAAACGAACCAACCACCCAACGAATGAACGGATGAAAGGACGGACCGACCAACCAACGAACGAATCATCCAACCAACTAACAAACGAACCAATCAACCAACCATCAAACCAATCAACGAGCCAACCAACTAGCCAACAAGCTACCCACCAAACCACCAAAACACCTATCCACCTACCCAACCACAGACCTTAACAACCAACAAACCAACCAACCAACCGACCAACCGATCGATCGACAGACCCACACAAAACCAACCAACCAACCAACCAACCAACCAACCACCCTACCCACCAACCAACCTAGCGACCTTCTACTTCAACTTCAACTATTATTTAGAAGTGTCTTTATAATAAAGTGTTAATATTGCAAATAACATACCGGTAATATACTGTATACACAAAATGACATTGTTTATAAGCAGTTTAAATGTTTGTCAAGATTTTAAGATTGTGTTGTCCTTTGGAGTTTTCCTGCTATTGTACTTTTTCTAAATATTTTCGATGTTTCATATATTTTATAAAACCTACACGATTGTGTCGGTTTAAATTTGATAAAATCGAGAAAAAAAAATCAAAGTCAGAAATAAAACAGGTATACAAGTCAGGTGTAACTTATTTAATATTACAAGGATTTGTATATAAAGCCTAATTCATCCGTGATTTGTCATCAGTTAAACAAATGCGAATGTAGTGAATTATTGAAATTACAACGTTTGATACATGTTTGCTTGTAATTATGTATCTACATGAAAAAGATATAATATATATATTTTTATCAATAAAATTATATTACGTAACAATAACAGCAACTGATCTCAGTACTAGTATGTTTGAAATTAGACATTTGTTAAATGTACACCAAAGAAGGCCAGTTTCTGTAAAACAGCCAGATTGTTTTCCTACAAAAGTGTTTTTAGTCTGTCTGACACATTGTTCTTCTGTGTTTATTAAATATCTCAACCTATTTTAGAGGAACAACCATGAAAAGAGCCCTGCTGTTTCTGACGCAATTTTATTAAATCATTTTTTCTGGGTTATGCCGATAGACGATCTTTTCAAAACGGTACCGTGTTCAACGCTAATATTTAAATTATTATTTTTGAATCCTATTTGGATCAAACTCTTTACAAATGCTTTCATTCAAATGTTCCATAACAATATTTACCTACAATCAAAGGTGAACGTATGGGATTGTTTTTATCTAAACTGTAATTTTAATGGAGCGGCACAGTGAGCGTCAATCGTTATCTGGAGAAACTGTTTTTTTACTACATTTGTTAGCTTGCAAATACAAAATCGATTTCACGTCGTTCATGGTTCTGTTCTGCACTTTAAATTGAGATCCGGCAATGGTTTTAGTTGTAGTGTACATATGTACACATTTATCTTTTACAAATAAAATTATTATCAGTGAGAAACATTATGTCATCAGGTTTGACCACTTTGTTACTTAGAAAACAATGCAAATTAAGGTATGCAATGTGCCGTTGTACTTGCAATTAGTTTTTGTGTACGCAATGAATGGTTGCAAATAATTTTATTTTTATTAAACAAATAAATAATAGAAACGCAAATGACTGTCCAGTTACTTTATGATGATCACGTGCCCAATCAGACGTGTTATTTTGTTAGCAAATTGTCAAATGGTGTCATAATTAGTAAAATTAAGAATACACTTATTGTGTCTACTAAGTCAAATTCTGATTATCAATTTTGAGATGGTATTTTCTTCTGGAAAATATATCAAAATCAATCGCACATTTAGGATACAATACAAAGTGTTTGTTCATAGTTTGCGTATCTATTTGTTCATATATAGTTTCGGACTCCATGAATATCAGCTCCAATTTCTTTCGAACATCTAATGTATAACAAAACAACACGACTTTCAGTATAAGGAAACCTTTAGGGCAAACTATGTCCAGTGACTTTCTGAATAAGGAATAATGTGTCACTAGATTCAGTTCTATGACTACATGTCTAGCACAGATTTTTTTCTGATGACGATTGGTATGATTTGCACCGGAACAATATATCAAATTAAATAACAAAGTCCTCGTTTGAACCACAATTTGCTTCGTAGAATATGCTATATGTTTTGACTTTTAAAACTTTTTATATAACCTTTCCCATCTTGAGGAAAACAAGACTCATCTCCAAAGGTATATATGTCGAGAAGAGAATTATACAAAGGCACAGAAATATGGACACATTATGAACAGTTGAACTTCACAAAAGAGATAACTAAAATTATAGTATCCAATGGAGCTATGAAGGTGTTATATTTAAATGTCAGTAGCACAAATAATTCTCAGGACTACATCACACCTCGCCACTATTCTTTCTTGGCAAACAGTGACAGCTTTGAATTTTTATATGAATTTTGAAGATGTAGTTTAATACCAATCACATAATTAACGCATTTCACCTAAAATGTAATCAATTGTGCCATAGTGTGTTCTAAAAATATATTTTTGCCTTTATCATGTTTGTTCAAATAATGAATTTCGACGAATCTGGTAATCCTACTTTTCCATTGCTTCATAAAATACATTTAAGTAATGTAAAGAACATTAAATCGTAAAAATTGTTTGTGTTAACATTACATAACCTAAAAATATGCTTGTAGCATGCCATTCTGCAATCAATATATTCTGCTGCATAATGTTTAAACTGCATATACAAGAAAAATTGTAACACATATTTTCGTCTCAATTGTTTTATACTTCTAACAAAAACATCACGAATGGGTATGTGTTTTCAGTCAAGGCACTATGTAAACACTTAAACTATGTATTCATATTCATAAACTGTTATAGTTTACTAATCAACCTGGTTATTATATACATTCAAGCATTGGTTTATTTTCGTAAATGTGCTCTAACGTGTGTGTTGATATCGTCAGCGCCTCTATAATACCATTTTCTATGCTTTATGTTCTTCAGTTATGAACACAAACAGCGTTCTTTAATAGATTTGCCATATTAGGCCACGTCAATGTCTGTCTTCATTTAATTATTAAAAATTTTGATCATTAAAACAGACATGGGAACTGGCATACGTTGCTGAAAGAACGTTCCTGCCACATTCGATATTAAACGGAGCTGAAGTAAAGCTATTTACATTTTGTCTGTAACACTTGCAACTGTTCAAATAGGTCTTTGTTTTAATAATCTTTTTAAACCGCTGTAAAACAATCGAGACAAGCTTGATATTTGAAGAGATACTTGAAGTTTAAATTAATTTAATGATTTGAAGTAATGAAGAGAACGATCTAAAATCAGGTTAAATAACCCATTGGAACATTTAATTCTTTGACGTGCAATAGTTTTTAAACATTCATTTAAGCCTTTGTTTAGCTTGAAAATACGCCTTTTAGGTTTCATTTAAAGTATTTTCTACTCTAAAAGCACACTATTTTATAAACATATGACTATTCATGTACATTGTATGCAAAAATATCTTGCTAGGTATAGCGTAAAGGACATACTTATTTAATTCAAACGTCAAATTCGAAAGCGAGCTTTCGTAAAAAATGCAATTATAGTCTTCAACGAATAAAAGCGAAACATACCTCATCATAGTTTTAAGACTGGCGCTTCCTTGTTATGTTTGAATGGATATGCATTGTTTTATTTGTCTTCCTTGGTCAGTGATCTATTAAAACTGTAATGAAATAATTTATCGAGCATAAGTTATCACAAGAACGATTTTGCATTATATTTACTATAAGATTTCTAACAAAACTCTTTTATCACTTGCATTTAGAGAGTTGAACTATTAGAGCGGTGTTGAATTGACGCACTGATTAGAGCGAAAACTATTTGACTATAACAAAATATTGTGAAACATACTGATACTTTTTCAATGACAATGAATGCCCAAGTATACCAACTCTTTAGAAATGGTCTGAAAAAGCCATGAGAAATAAAATAACTTTCCATAATTCCATAACATCAAGAACACGTCTTATCCATTGGTATGTTAATTGATTCATTATTGTCACAGAAACTGTAAAACAAACTGTACAATCAAATAAAAGTTAAAGTGTTAGCCCATGCCAACAACCATTTTAGTCACGTGCGACACAAGCTAAATTCCATAGCAGTAACTCTACAAATATTGTATTCATAAACACGCTATACCCCCTTACTACAAGTGCTGACCAAAAACGTTTTAAGACACATATTCTATGTGCTATTCTTTTAAAGCTACACACTATACAATATGTTAAGTACATTTGTTGAGTAATTCAAAGGTGAATTCCTACACATACTAAATAATGGGGTGGGATGCATTACATTGTACCGAACTGACATACATTTTGCTTGTGCCATGCATTATATTCTTTAAAAATGTTGTGTAATTGTTGACTGGCAAAAGGCACATTAAGTTATATGCGTACAATGTATCTAATCAAAGAATTTTTGTAACTGAAAATGTTAAACTGCTCGTGTCGTCCCTCAAATAACATGGCATGTAAAGCATAAAATTATTAACTACGTTTGCCTTGTACAGTATTGTTAACGCTTTGTGTAAATATTTGAATAACACCGGGACAGTGTTGATTTTATTTATTTTGTAACTGTTTTTACCAAACCACAATGATATGCATACAATTCTTGGACACAAGATCATTAAATGAATGGAGTCGGTTCACGTTACTGTTAAACACTATTTTGTTAAACATGTGAATGTTTACCAATTAACACAAGTACCTTTATTGCCAGATTATATCAATGCGACATGTTTACTAGATCAATTAGCATTATGTTTTTTGTTAAAGATTTCGATTGACATGACCGTTAGTTTATCTACTAAGAGGGTTCTGATGATCGCCGGTCGCTCACCTAAACCCAGAAAAGGTTTGTTTTCAATTTTATTTGTGAAGCTTGCATGGGGAAATAGCAACCTCGGTTGTATTGAAGTCGATTATTAATGCGTATAAAACATCATAATTATATATATCTACGACACCCAACGACAAAAAAGTGTGGTCGCAACAGTGCGACTTTAAAAGCATTTTGTGTTTAGTTGAGCTTTTGTGTGTTTTCAATTTTAATTGTTTACTTAATTAAAGTCTATATTGCATTATGGGAGCATTGACTATTATTCAATTGCAAATTTCATATTAAAATAAACGCCTTCTTACATTTTACTGGAAGACACCGTGACTATCGCACGCGCGAATATGCTGTTCTATACTAAAAAAGCAGCGACAGTTGCAGTTGTTATTCTCATGACAATTGCCTTGTGTTCGGCCGACATACAAGAATTGAGGACAGAGTTCGTGAAAAGCAAAGTTCTTTCTACGAGCTATGCGACCAAGCAGCATATTTCTAAACTAAACTGTGTTCAGTGGTGTTCTAGAGATAGGCAAGTGGGCAAGTGTAAGACAGCCGGATACAACAAATATTCAAAAGAGTGTAAGCTGAGCATGGACCATCCAGACGATCTGATGGACGTGGCTGATGAGATGTCTGGAGTCTTTGTCTTAGATGGTGATAACCTTTTAAATTATAAATACCATCATTCATTTTTATTTATCGCTTTATTTCTTTGTTTGTGTCTCACCAGCTCAAAAAACTTTTTAAACGTACATCTAAAATTTACTTATACATGTAGATATTGTGTTGGCGTTAAATATGTTGACAAGAAGGTACCTTTATGTCATATTTCATCATTTATTTACCGCCCAAACATTATTGAACATGTGCATTTTGTAAACAAGTGTTTATTTTGAGCCCGTTTGTTAAATATTTCTGACATTGTGTTTACATATGATTACAACTTAACATAACTACGTTTTTCCCGGAACAACCTTTTATAATTGTGTTTACAATAAGCTTAAGATTTCTATAAAGTATCCTTTCATTCCTCTTCTTTTTTAAAAGTGCTTTCTTTAGTCAAATGTAAAGTATTAATATACATTACTTAAGCAACAATTCATTTGGTCCCGGCTTAGACACAGGGGTCAACCTGGACCAACCTGGATTAAAACAGTGGCAAGGTCGGGATGTACCGGGACTGTATACCGGGGCAGTATGAAAAGAAAACGTCATGCAGACGAATAATAATAAAATTATGCAATTAGCAAACACAATATAGTTATTATCTTGTAAAAGCTAGAGTGAACAAAGAGACACTTGTCTATAGCATTTCAATACGAACAAAAGTCACGAGTAGCTTAGCGTTGAAGTTTAATATTTGAGGCTGTCAGCAATGCATATATTAAGCCTTAATAACTATAGTCTGTTTTGGCATTTGAGGCGAAAAAACTATACGTGTATTGAGGCGAGAAAAGCTATAAGTGTTATAAGTGTATTGTACATACATGTACATTATAAAAATAAGTAAATTGAGCTGAGCGAAAACTTCAGCCATATAAGTATATTTTAAATTATTACATTATAGCATGGTTGCTCCTTTTGCTCACCAACACATTCAAAAGCCTTCTCTTTCGCAGATTCGTGTGGCTCTCCATATTATCTCGTGAACGGTCCTCAACCAGTTGCCAACAGCCAAATGACATCGGTTCATGTCCCTGGCGATGGATATTACGGTCCGCCACAAGCACGTCTCAACAACGTACTCGTTGATTTCGCTAACAGCACGTACAACGCAGGATTTTGGGCACCGTCTACTATTGTAGTAGATACAAATCAATATATACAGGTATTACTTAATTTTACAGAAACAGTTGCATTATTTTGTTACATGTCATTTCAAGATGCTGCATTTGCATGTATGAACACTCGTACATAGGGGTACATTTGACTTTAAAACCACAATTAAGAATTTAATCCTTCTGCCGTTAATATGAAAAACTGTCAGATACATGTATAACTACCTATGTATATAAAGGGGTATAGAAAAAGACTTCGTTGAACCTATATGGCCCGCAAATTTAGTTGTGTTTATTCATTTTGTGATGCATAACGTTTAGGTAGTTGTAGACTCGAAATGCATAGATAACTATAGTTGGACGTTTATTACGTTGAACGATAGTAAGCTTCCCATATAAATTATTGTTAAAAGAAGTAAAACGTAGACAATTATAATGGCAAGATACATTCATAGCTTCCTTACTTTTACATGACTGTTTACAATACCACATACTAATGGTGTATGGTATTATTAACTTATGTTTCCAAATCAAAATACAGGTGGATTTCGACAGTGTGAGGTTTGTATCAGCAGTGGCAACGCAAGGTCGATCGCAAGATCGGTTTAACGTTATGCAGTGGGTCACAGAGTATCGTGTGTTATACAGCATTGACTGTGTAACGTTCATCCGATACAAGAACGCTGATGGAACTGATAAGGTAACTTGGAAATCATTGTTGTATTGTTTGTCGAAAGCGTGAGGTTGGTTCAGGCAGTGGCAACTCAGGGTCGATCGTACGATCGGTTCAATCTATTCCAATGGGTCACAGTGTATCGTTTTATATACAGCCTCGGCTGTGTAACGTTCATCCCATACAAGAACGCAGAAGGGTTGGATAAGGTAATTGAGTAAAACGCATTGTGTTTTTGACAAAATACTAAGTACCCCGCTGCAGTTCTGACGATTATGGTTCTTTGTCTCAATAATGTAATATCATGTATAATCGTATACTACAAATGGAATATTAATGTTAACATATTGATCCGTCGGTTTGTATCACTCTATGTTGCCTGTGTAAAGTCCTATCACGTGAGACCAAATGTGGAACGCGATGCCATTTTTCACAGGCAACACGGAGTGATACAACCGACGGGTCATCATGCCAACGAAATGGTCAGATTATTAATTATTTGTTTCATAATGTTTTCAACAGAGTTGAGTCAGAGCCATAACAGTTTATTGACACTAAAGATTTTTATGTTCTTAACGAAGCATTGGTGCTATGGCACAATACGTATATAACTGTTTGTCTCATGTATCATATATACATATACAACCGTCTTGACTTCTCGTAAAATCTGACGCTAAAAATAATACAAAGATCAACAAAAATTACAAACTATTTATTGATATATTTGAATGGTTTAACATGAATAACTAGCCAACATGTTTTTTTATTAATTGTTGTTATGTATTTCTTTAAGTTATTTCCTGGCAACGCTGACCGAGATACAATAGTAACCAACCTGCTGTCGCCTACAGTGAAAGCAAGATGTGTGCGAATAAACCCGACCCAGTGGAACGGGTACATCTGTATGCGGTTCGATGTTATTGGCTGTTAAAGATCCCGCTAAACGGTAATACAAAAGTAGAATGAGAAACATAATTTACAATGAAATAAGTGTAGAGTTTACTCTTTCGCAAGTAATTAAAACTAATAAAACGAAATCAGGAAGCGCATTCCTGTTATGGCTTAATATTAAAAGATAACACCATACATAAACGTTCTTAGGTAGACACCGTGTCTATCCGTTTTTCCCCCCAAAAGTGTATTTCTGATGTAAGCAATGCTGGTGTTTTTAAAAGAAGTTTAGAAATACAGTATCTCTTTCGATTTCTAGGTAAATATTCCAAGTCAAAACAACAAGTCATTTAGTGATTTTCAGGAACAAAACATTGATTTCTACGTATTCTTGATAAAATTAATCAACGTAACATATAACAGAAGAATAAATTTTATTTTGATACTTAACTTATTCCTAAATAAAATCAATCAACCTTACGGAGAGCTTTGTGAGCAGTT
>Ga0224511_10001740_pt1 | contig 13676 bp, 6 predicted proteins | sample SF_May12_sed_USG_2_FD_169988 | JGI IMG/M metagenome (GOLD analysis project Ga0224511, IMG submission 169988) | Sediment microbial communities from San Francisco Bay, California, United States - SF_May12_sed_USGS_8_1 | ecosystem: Environmental > Aquatic > Marine > Sediment | place: USA...
TCTTTCGCCCTCCCGCCCGCCCGCCCGCCCGAAAACACGCCTGCCCGCCTGTCCGTCCGTCCGTATATCACCTCCGCTTCTAAAGTAAAGAGTGTAAATGCATAAATATCAAGTACATTATGATTCATGAGGGAATGTCTAACAGGACGATAATATTGTATTGCCGTTTGGTATAAATGCGATAAACTAAATAGCGTCTGCATTGTCTGTAAATATTTGAACTACTTTACCAAACATTTCACAAACCCTTTTTACGAAAACACAATATGCAATCGTAAATCCGTTGTGCGATACAACATACATTATATAGATTTACCATAATCGGGTGTGTTTTTTTTCACTTACCAATAATGATTAACTAAATCAGCGTGCAAAAAACAGCTCAGTTCGATAACCCGCAAATCTAAACCCGCGTTGTAAGCGTATCCTTAAGGTAAATAATCGTCCCGCTTTAGTTTTATATTTCTCTAATATATCATTATTGTGCATGAATAATTAATCACAGTCAGCACCACGTATTTACATTTATCATGTTATTAGCATACATGGGGGCACGTAAACGAGTGGATACAATATCTAACGCACCCCGTCAGTATCGATGTTTCCGGACTTAAGCAAATCCGAGGTGTCAGGGAACCTAACAGTTTGGCACTCTCTTTCCAGGGGAAGCCAGAATTGTGGTAGATATGCACATGCAGATCACTGATAGGAAATGCTGTAACTTATGCTTGAATGTCTCTTTGTTGACTGTGGCTATTATATAAACACCGACGCATATTAAATTACTGAAATACGTTTTAAAACAGATTAAATGCTGAAACATGTTTCTGATTCCAGATTTACTTAACGATGACAAATGCAACGATATATCGTGTATATAATTATATGTGAAACAAAGGAGGGTCAAAAATTAATCCATGTGGGACCCCAGCATTAATTTCGAGTTTGCTGGATTGATCGTCATTATATTCTACAAGTTGGTATCTGTTAATATACTATAAACTGACAATGGGATACCATAGCCTTAATGTTGTTGTCAAATGTTGTCAAATAAGACTCCATGCCAATTTAGGTTGTCCAAAATGTCATCTTGACTAACTGGCCATTTGAGGACAATAACGGTGTAAATGCATTTTTTCACCGCTACTATCCAGTATGTGGTCTTACAGCTCCACATTATTCATATCTTTATGTATTGGCGACAAAAAGGTGATCAGCCGAAACTCTTAGAAATAAATAAACAGGTCGATGTTGGGGCTCCAGGTAGTTCTTCAATCCCCAATGTGACTTCTCGCTGCGCTGGTCGGACAAAGTTGATCTGGATGACAAAAGCCAAAAAAAAAACGCTTCAGGAGCACCTTATGGCCCACACTAGCAAACATGATAATTATGCATTGTTCAAAGATACCTTGTTTAATATCATTTTGTAATTATAATTACCTAATACAATCTACGAGACAGTTAACTAACGGCCATTTAGCGTGAAGTAAGTGCTATTTGAAAGGGAATACTCTAACCTTTATCATAACTTGATTTCTAGAACTCTGTTCTGTTAGTTATGAATATTTCGCCGTACGTTCACCATTTTAAAAGCATGTAGATCTATTGTCAATTATATATTTTATCAAGGCACACTTATGACCTAGTTGTTAAAGAATACACTTTGAATTTTTAATCTCTGGATAGTTTGTGCGCATACTATAAATCAGAATAAAATAGGAGCTTGTGAGTAAATTTCTTTCCATTGAGGCCAATCAAACTGAATATTTTATAATGCTATTGGCGGAAATGATCATTTAATAATCAGACGCAAAATATGAATATTATAGTGCGGTAAACATTTCTAAAAGGCATAGAAAAATATTAGCCTATTTATTTGATTCTTTTATCAATTTGATACAGGTCTGTCGACAGTGATAATTAGCCGCTGAAATATGTTTCCTGCATATTCAGAAAGACTAATGGCACATTTATCATTCTACATTGAGGTCGCCTTGTAGACAATGAACCTTTGTTTGTTTACATGACTTATCGTCGATATATTGACGCTTTATAAAGGTATTCTCAAATATGAATGCTGTGTAAGAACGTATATTTATTAACATGTACTAGCAAACTTTTTGAGGTATCACATTTAATTAAACTTTTTCAACCATGCACCACAAACGTTTTTTTAAAAGAAAATGCACAATAAGTTAAGTCATTTAGAATTGTTATGAGCACAGCTACGTAAAAGTTTACTACTTCAAGGGTGCCTAATTTTAAAATGATGCGTTCTAGATTGATTTACAAGTTCCCACTAATTGATTGGGGTTAGTTGTGTATAGATGATTTAGATGTGTGCAGTGGCTCTTTAAAGGTACCCTACAGAGAGCAGGAAAAGCAGTTCCGTCGTGTCTAGATATCTCGAACATGACTGCTGATACACGTCTATTGACGCGGTATTGAGACAGGAAGCGATGCTATCGTGATGTTTCTTTATGAATTCATAGAAAGTACACCGACCGCCGAGTGCTTATAACGTGAAGTTAACTAGAAATTACTGTTTAAAGGTTGTACATGTAGTATATGTCATTTCATTAGTCGTTTTCTATTCCTAACGTCGACATTGCACGGAAGTGTAGTACCTTCATAACAGTTTCCACGAAACATGATATACAAGTAGAAGCCAATATTTGTGCCATAAAGATATATGTAGTATGTTGTCGGATCTGTTTCAAAGTTACAGAGTAAATGTCTGAATGTCTGTTTTCTCAAACAGGAAAAGCTTCCAATTTGGTAGATTTGCAGAAAAGTATTACATAAGATTTGTTTCATTCTTGTTTTCGCGGTCTTTATTGGTCTATTCGGAATTGCACATAGATGAGTTTCCCGGCTGTCTATCTATTATCCTGGTGTCAAACAGCTCAGTGTGTCGAGCGATTTGCCAGTAAAGGCGGTTACTTTCTGGCGCAATTACCACTGGATAGAGGATTACCGATATGTCCCTATACTTCATTGCTGGATTATTACATCAAGTTGGGATATGTTTTTGTAGTGAAATACGGACGAAATACAAATTTCCAAGCGCTAAATGTGACAAATACTTTGGATCCAATGTATATTGAAGTTTAATCCACAAAATAGGTAAGAACACAATATTAACAAGTATAGCCACTGTTGAGTTGCACTATGTGTTTCTTTACTAGTTAACGAAGGAATAATGAAAATAGTAAATTTGGAATTAAATTATTTACAAATGTGTATCTGCGTAAAGTTTTGATACTTTGTATATTTTAGTCGGCACATATTTGTTATAAGATGCTTAACATGAACAAATTCTCAACTAAATATAACAATGTTTTACCAAAAACTTGTCATTTCTTCAAGACTGACAGTTTTTGCAAAACTACTTCTACCCAAATTTCAATTTTTTTTTTGTTTTTATAATTCAAGCGTTATAATTACTAAGAGAAAAGTAATGTTCATTGTATTTGAAAATTTTTAGTTTTCACTAATGCACGCAATAGATCTATGTAACTGCTATTTAAAGCATTTTAATAGAGAACTTCGATCTTGAAGTTGTTGTAAAAATGTATTTATTAAAAGATTTTAATGCAACAAACCGCAGATAATAATAATAATAATAATAATAATAATAATAATAATAATAATAATAATAATAATAATAATAATAATAAATGTTGATCTTACTTCAATTGTGCAACAATTGCGCCTAATTTTAACTTACCTACAATTATTTACCAAATAATATTGTTTGAAGATACTGCTTGCTCTCCTACAGGAAATAGTGTATTTTGAAAAGTTAACCATTTTCCGGAATTGGATGTAGTAAGCAACGTTTTACCCACACGACTCTGTTTACTATCAAATGTAGTGTGTAGCCCACACTCATTTATGTACACGTATTAATATTTCTGGTATTGAGATTGTAAAGTTAAAATGAACAAGCAAACAATCACAAGTGCTTGATGAGATATCTCATTTCAACTTTTTAATCTAGATTTTTACGTTGAATAAGAGGCATAACTTGGTTAAAATGCAAGCCAAAATGTTTTTACTTGGTAGGTGTCGTAAGTTATTAATGTCCAGGATGTGTGTGACGTTCAAATGCATTTTAGGCATAATCAATATATAAGGTATCATGTTTAATAAAAACTTTTTAAGTTGAATAGAGTCATAACTTGGTCAAACTGCTAATCAGTTACCAAACTTGGTAGGAGTCTTACATATTGATGATTAAAACGTGCAATTAGTAAGTAAAGTTTAAATATAGTAGTAGTCCTCAGCTATGTATGATTACATGTTCGTTAGTCTTATTCTGTGTTTCTTGTTGTGCTGACAGTGTTTGATTTTTACGGACCATTTTGTCAGCGTGCTCTTAAATTTAACCATTAAGGTTAAACAATGTTTACGTCCTAAAGGTCACACTTTTGCTTTGAGTTATATAGTTATATGATTGTTTTCTCATAAACTGCTTGACCTAATTTGTTTGAACTACACAGGAATGATCAATGGATGACTCCTTCGCAACTTTGTTAAACTGGTTACTGTTGGTTGCATTTTGTAAGTAAGTCACGCGATTAGAAAATATGTTTCAACAATTAACTTGTCAAAAATCGTCATGTCTGAAACCTAATGGTTAAGAGTTTCCCGATTTAATATATAACATCATCTAGATGTCTCCTTCAAATGTTGTTCAAATTATGTATCTGTGGTCTAAACGGCCAGCGCTAGGTGTCGCACTTTTACATTGAATTATATAGGACACTATTTGAACGACTTATTCTGAATCGATTAACATATTTGATAAAATTTCATAAGATTAATCCTTGGGTAGCAAAATTGTTTAATTGGGTTATTGCATAGGTAAGTCACTGTGTCAGATAAATGAAGGATGCCGAACTCTTCACTAATTTTAGACCATGCACCACTCATCTTTTAAAAAGAACATGCACACTGATTAAATCATTGAGCATTGTTATAAGCACATTAAGTTTACTTCAGATGTGCCTAATTCTGCAATGCTGCGTTCTAAATTGATTTACAAGTGACCACTAATTGATTGGGGTTAGTTGTGTATAGACCTATTGGATGTGTGCAGAGAACAGGAAAAGCAGTGACGTCGTGTCTAGATATATATCTCGAACATGACCGCTGATACTCGTCTAGCGACGTGGTAATGAGACAGGAAGCGATGCTATAAAAACAACGTGATCCTTCTGTATGAATTAATAGATTGTGCACCGACTGCCTATAACGTAAAGTTAACTAGAAATGACTGTTTAAAGGTTGTACGTGTAGTATTTGTCATTTTATTAGTCGTTTCCTATTTCAAACGTCGGCATTACACGGCAGCGTAGTACCTTCATAACAGTTTACACGAAACATTATATACGAGTAGAAGCCAATATTTATGCCAAGAAGATATATGTAGACTGTTGTCGGATCTGTTTCAAAGTTACAGAGTAAATGATTGAGAAACGTGTCTAGTGTCTTTTTGTGTTTTCTCAAACAGGAAAAGCTTCCAATTAGGTAGATTTGCAGTGTCGAGCACAACGAAATCAATATAATTTTGTAACAACACGTGTAAAATCTACATTGATACCAAAGTCGTGCCAATGCGTTGTCTGTAGCAGTAGTATCGCTTTTCGGCCGAACACTGCAACATTTTTCAAGATTTTTGCGGTTGAAATAAATAGTTGGTACATGTACAAAATGCACCATTAGGCAAACAGCTTGCATTGTTTCATAACAATAGAAGCAGCGTTACCATTCTCAAACGTGATTCGGAAGCAAATACCACTCTCAAACGTGATTCGGAAGTGAGAAATATTTGTTCATAATGCATTGTTCCTCTGCTGACAGATGAGCTGTAGCGTAGAAGACACGGAACACACAAATTATGGCTTCAACAATGTCCGATTACAATGCACGGTCTTTTGCAAATGTCGTCGCTGGTGATAATGTATGGGTTCCTTTTTATGAGCCAAAACACAATGAAAACATAGTTTTGGCTATATTTTTGGCGAAAGGCCATGCAAATTGCATAAAGGACTTTAAGTGTGAAGAAGGTTATGCATGCAATATTTTTGACATTTTATGTCCCGGCAATGCAGGTTGTTGTGCCTACAGGAAAATGCGTAAATGCCATATTTCATGAGACAAAGATTATTTAAAATCTTGAGTTATACTTCCGAAAACGAAGGCCAGTAACATGTCTTACCCAAAGACAGATTGCTACATGACAACGTGTCATCGTACATGGCGTCTATTATTTAAGACTCTTAATTTCTCGTAATCTTGTAAATTATCTTAAGAAGGAAACATTTTTATGCTACCCAAATATTGTTGTGACATTCTTGCGATACTTACTCTATGGCAGTCTTAATGGATCAGTCCTTTTCATTTGTGCATTTTAATACAGCGCACACACTTAACCACAGTACCAGTTGATAATGTTTTCGCCTGTTTCTTTGTTTTGCATTTTATTAAGGGAGATTTACATTATGTCGTTATGTTTACCACAAAAGCACAACACATAACATATTTCTATATGAAAATTGAGTTTTACCACCCAGCAGCTAGCTTTTAAATTAAATTTCATCAAAACGTTTGTCTATTTCATTTAATAATTAGCCAAATTTTGTTGGTGTATAATTCGTTTTAAAAGCATTCTTTTCTGCAAAAACATATGCTGACTTTTGTTTTGAAAGTTGTTATACACATTATGAAATTATGTTAATTCTATACATTTTGTGCAATAAGGATTTACATTGTATGCCCATAACAAACACACTCAGTGCCTGAACTTGCTGTATCATGCACTGCCGATAGGGATTTTTCAGATTGTTCATTCATTATTAATCTTTAAATGCCTTTATGTACTGCATAGCATACATTTACATAAAGTCTTTATCCATTTTTGCCGAAAGCATGTAAACATTCTTTTTGCATAATTCAATAACAGTGCACTTAATATACAAAATGCCTGCACTCAATAATAATTATGCAGTGCAAGGAACCCACACTACTTTTCTTGTGGTTTATATAGTTTGTTAGTTAGTACCATGGTGGATTATTGCCAACCAGTCATAGAAAATGATCTTGATCACGATCGCATCTAACTGGGTATTGGTGCAGTATTAAGGAAGGAAGCGATGCTGTCTTGGATAATGCTAAACATTACGTTACTGACGTGAAGCAAATACCATCTATATGACTTCATGAATCACAGCACTTACACACTGATTTTATTGCATCTATTTCAAACACTTGTTATAGCTATCTAATAAAATTAGTTCGAATCACTGACATCGTCTAACACATTGAGTACTCGTACTAGGAAAATTATTAAAATATTCGTTTATTGCTTGAAAAAGTGCAAAATTGCAAACTACAGTGTTTAAACTGAAAGTAACCAACATTTCTTTGTTAGATTTTGTTTACTTACAACGATTTAAATCGATACAAAAGATATTTAGTACTTATTGCAACCTCACATGTTTCTTTTCTTCATTAAATGGCACGCGATTTCTTACTAATCTTACTGATTCTTCCAACACATGTGTGTGTAGATGAAAACCATATGGTCCATATATTTTAAGCTTAGTATTTATATGTAGTATTAGTGATATTAATATACGTATATAGTAAGTTTTCAAAAATGCTGTATAAAATACATTGTGAAAATGCGTACAAGCTTTTGATGTCACACACGTATCATAATAAGCAAGCTGTGAGCCCTTTATAGTAGTTTAGTTTTTACGCCATTTTAACACTAATCACGTCATATAACGGCGGTCATACTTACACTTTTCCTGTGACATTAAGCCAACCCCAATGTAGCACGCATCGACTGATCATACTCTTGCTAGAAACTAAAAAATGCTGCCCTACTTTCTATAGTCTAAGTTAGGAGATTTTTTTAACTTAAACATAAGATACTTTCTTCAATTTCATTGCCACGTAGAATAAAGTGTTTTCTCCCCATAAAATACAGTGTTGCACATATAATCATGAATGTATTGGCAACACAGAGATATCTATCGGCATTGCAAAATTATTACCAAGAAATTTCGAAACAGTGCGTTAACAAAACATGAGCAATAAAGCACACACGTCCTAGTCAATCTTGTTTGTTGTGTTTCTTTGATGGAATAGTACGCTGTTTCCAACACACACGTATTAACTCTTTAACTCGCGACAAGTACGCACTCCTGCAAATACCAATCTTATTTAATTCAGAGACAGGTGGCAACTGGCAGAGGTATTATTTCATGACCAAGTCATCACATAAGCTACGGAGTCGGACCAGATCGGACTCTGCATTTGTACCGATTGTACTGGCATTACCACAAACAATGTTATTTTAAATATTTAAATAAAACTGAAAAGTTTTAGTTTGCTTTGACATTGTTTCATTTTTGTCGTGAAGGTAACAAGATTATGTTTAACCAACTTTGTTGCAACATGACCTTCAACGCCAAACAAAGGAAACAAACCAATACCAATATATGTCACATTGTATCAATACTACAAAGTACATCGTAGTACTTAGTAATCAAACGTAACTTTTACAAACGCTCAGTATAATTGAACGTTGCGGCAATAAACATTTTATTTATTGTTATATAACTTATTATTTACACCTGTAATCAGTAAGTTTTACCAACACATCGCGTTGCTTAATAAAATAAGGTCAAATTAAATTTAAATAAATAATTTTTAACAGAGAAAGAATTTTGTATTTTCATTTGTATGCTTTTTTATGTCCTAACATTTTTTAAGAAAAGGTATTCGATAGCATACATGTAAGTATAAATAACTGCAGAATAGTACACCAATGCGTGGCATGAAACACCTATTCCTATCTCACTCCAAGGTCAAGGTCAGACATCGGATCTGATTTAGCATGTGTGTAACTTTTGTCCCGACTTATCTTGTGTGTGTACAGATGTATTTAACATTAACTTGATACAAATCGTCACCATATGAAGTTATTGTGATGACAACTGAGTCTGGGTTCAAAAACAAGTGACAAGGTCACGACTGGGGTAAAAACCAAAGCAGTTATCATGCAGTCCATCTGATTAATATATTCTATGTCTTCTTCATTCTGTTATTTGCTTATTGATAAACAACTTTGCAGAATTTTTTAACATCTAAACATTTTGTACTCAGTCTGGACTGAGTACTTTAATTACAGTGGTCTTTGTGATTATTATTAATTTATTTAAAAATAATATTTTGACACAAACGGAAATAATCATTGGAAAACATAACGCGCGATGAATGAGATGATGTGTTCTATAACATGTGATGGTATTGATTTTATTAAGACAAGTCGTTTGTTAATTAATGAAGAGTATGACCGTTGAAAGTAGATTAGTAAAATCAATGTACTTCATTTCGGTTCTATTGAAATGTTCATTATACCTTTCATCTCCCTAAAGACTGTCCAAATAAAGACTGATTAGAGCCGTTAGACAAAACTTGTTGCCGATCTGTTGGTGAAGAAATTAAACATTCAAAGACAATAGACCATTTAAATATTTGAAAAGAAGAAGCTAGGTCAAATGAGATGTGGTTGAATACTTGTGTAGTCTAATGAACATTGATTTCTGCAAACGCTTCGAGTGTATCAAACAAAACTATAGCAGACAAGAATGGCTCCAGATGTACATAACGAGATTACGTCACGCCTATCCCAAGTACCGCCTGGAATGCACTAAGTTTGACATCAAACTACATGTATTAAATCCGAGAAAGTTTTCCTCTAGGGTATTTTTTCTGCATCTTTGTTATAATCGTGGTTTATTGTCGCCATGCATTCTTGATTTGAAATAGTCCATGGTTGCTTGGGATGACTTGCACAAATGTGTGTCTTTAAGATTTATGTTAGGGCACTTCGCAGGTATCTTGCAGACACAAGGAAAGGCCTCGATTATCGTGACTGAGAAAATGAGCTTGAGCACGACCGCTGATACCTTTCTTTCGCAGTCGTAATACAGGAAGCGATGCTATCGGAAGCCAACGTGATTTCTTATTGATGAATGTATATATTTTGCACTGACTGCTTGTACTAGGAAATAATGGGAAACACCGTTTAACTTTTGAACAAATAGTATGTGTTTTCTTATTTAATGGGAAAGCGTCACTTTCAATAGCTTGCATTGCACGTCAATTTCTTAGATGTAAAAAACTCAATGTGCCACACTCTAGTAGATGAGTCAGTGGAAGTGATAAATAGATATACTCAGTATGCGACCGTGGCATGCAAAAGCTTCTTGTTAAAATTTACAGACAAAACGAAACGGAAACGTTTTAAAACGTGCGCAACGCCATAACGACTTTAAGCAAAATAGACACGGCCCCGTTCAATTTAATTAACAAAAGGTATTACAATGACTATATTTCACTGTTTCGAGTTTCACAAAGGAAAATCGTTAGTGGTGTATTCGGCATTGCCCATAGATGACTTTCCCGGCTGCCAATTTATTTTTCTGGTGTCAAACAACAAGTGTGTCGAGTGATTTGTCAGTAGAGTGGCAAATACTTTTTAGTGCAAGCACCGCCGGTTAGAGTATTGTCGGTACAACTGATACAAACATGTCTTTATGTTTGATAAATGATTATAAACAAAATTAGTTATACTGTTGTGATGAGTGTGAAATAAATACCTGTGCAAATTGGTGCCCCCGACATGTTCAAGGTATGATTACGCATAAAAATAGGTATGACTATTATTATATGTAATTACATAAGAGATTTGATATTGGCACTGTTATTTGTCCGAGGGCAGTCGTATTGGCTCGATGCCGAAGGCCGAGGGCTTATACGACTGCACGAGGATAAATAACAGTGTCAATGTCATATCTAGTTTTTAATGACAATTTTATTACATAACTGTTATTTGATTAAAAGATATACATTTAAAAGAATATTTCGTTTGAATATGTTGTGTCAATATTTTTCAGCTAACTTTACAAGCTAACATTTTCATAAAATGCCTACGCAAAATGTCAGCCAATCAAATTACAGGAAAGCAGGGCCAATAACACTTATTGACCCCGGTCCAACAGTGATATTACTTATTGGACCGCTTATTTGAAATTACCAGTCTATTATTGAGTAGGGCTGGTGGAATGTAACAGGGCATATAATTTAAAGTAATGTAATAAAAAGGTTGTGCATACCCTTTTACGGACATTTTAGATTTCAAGTTTACCACTTACCGTTATTAAACACACTGTTTTTAGGCTCTTTGAATCATAGTTAATGACCCAAAGTCGATACACGAAACGTTTGAATAAATTGGAACTTATGCATTTGACAACAAAAGTGTTTGTTTATTTATATTTTATCTGCCCGTTAGCCGATCAATAAAGAATACATATTCGTAATAGCCCACATTAACGCTGAAAAGTTTCGAAATTCTCGGCAATCTCCATGATTTATCGGAAAACCGGAAAAATGTAAACAAATAAACACTTTTAAGTATCTTTTTGAAGCAAACTGCAGATAAACTACACGTTTTCTGAAATAATACATGCTCATGTGTTTGAAAATACCGTAAATTGACTGGTAACCAGTTTTATTCGTATTTATTATAACTTGTATACGAGCCGTACACGTTCATATTCCTTAATGTCTATGTTTGCAATGTCCATAGTACTAGTAGTCTTAAGTGATAGTGCGAGACATATGATCTACAATGTGACATCGACGGGACTGTTGTATTATAGTAGGAAATTCTATCGTTTTGCTCTTGTGACAACAGTACATAGAATTCGAGGTTTTAACAATAGATAAATGCATTATTTCCTTAAAGCATGCGCATATTGCTTAAAGTTTAAAATGTAATAACCATTATTTACTGATTCAAGAGTTATTTTATGTAACATAATTTTCTCAAACTATCGACATACTTGAAATTAGCTGCCTCTGACAGAAAGATAAGCAGTCTCTATTTCTTTGTGACCCTATGAATAATGCCCGGTATTATTGTTTAGAAACATGGTCTAGCTTACTTTAAGTATCTCTGCTTTGATTAAAGAGCTTGTTCAGAAGCAGAAGATCTATGTTGCATGTTTTCCATAACGTATTTATGTACATGCTAGGACTAACTTTTAAAGAATGTTTTATTTAATGAGTGTTGATTTGATGTGTCACATACATTGGTATATGGAACAGCCTTCGGACTTGTTTCATTAAAAGCAATTTAAGTTTGCTGCCCCTCCGATTAAGTCAATCAGTAGAGAACCGGACTCGAAATCGAAGGTCAGGGGTTTGAGCTTCATTAGAGCGCCAAACGCTCTTGTTTCTCTTGTTAACAGCTTTTTCGTGTGTACCTATAGAGTATCCTGTATACGTATCTCCCTACTCAAACCTTATGTTGAACTGACAACATATTACCTCTGGAGTAATTTAACTGTTTAACCCAATTAAATGTAATTAAATTAATTGTTTTCGTTTTAAAAAAAAAACGGTAAATGTTCATTGCATTGAAACAAAGGTTTAGTCTAAACTGAACATACATTTTATGTTGATAGGAAAAACAACATGTTCAAGAGCTTAGTCAATTTTACTGGTTTAGTTTATCACAGCAGATAAGTAAGCAGTGGCGGATCCAGGATTTGACCTTACGGTCAAATTTAGCGTTTGGGCATAAGCAAATCATATGTTCGCGGCCGTTAGAGGGGGGGGGGCGCCACCACATGGAACCGCTAGTGGTAAGAGTGGAATAAATAGTCCGTCAAAAATCCTCAACGGATATACGTAAACTGATATAGATGTATGGAATAAGACAAAAGTGTTTTATTTTGTAAGATTTTACACGGACTCAGATATACAAATCCGTATTCTGATAAGAATGAATGAAATAGCGGTGTAAGGTAAGGTGTGTATTATAAAAACCATTAGGAAAATCTTTGCTTTTGTTTCGGTCATACCCCAGTTAATACGTAAGAAGCACGGTCCCATTAAAACGTAATTATTCGACATTCTGATTTTTCTCAGCAGTATCTCGTATATCGTGTTGTATTCATACATTTTTAATATGCAATATTTCTTGAGTATCACATTGAAGGTGTTTATAACTGTAACATTGTAAAACGGATTTTATGCTAACGTTGGGAGAATGTGTCTGAAATCTTCTTGAAACTTCCAATTGGTATGCTAGCTATTGAGGCCTATTAAAATCATAAAACGAAGAACACAGTCACTGTGATTTTTATGACTCGCTTTTCCCTTAATAAGATCGGCGCATTTGAGTACCAGATATACACTAAAAGCCATGCAGATATATACTCGGTAAAAACCCACATCGATATCTGGATATTGCCTTACCAGACAGATGACAAAGCTATGAAAGTTATTCGTGGACAACCATCTGTTATTGAAGGACTTTTATTGGAATGACTACACGAAATAGAGATAGATGTAGAGTAGCGTACAATGTACATACATGGTGATGGCATTGTTTGTTTGTTTGTTTGTTTGTTTGTTTTTTGTTTTGTTTTGTTTTTGTTTTTTTGTGTGTGTGTTTGTTTGTTTGTTTGTTTGCTTGTTTATTTGCTTGTTTGTTTGTTTGTCATATTACGGTGTTTAATTCACCTCACAACAACAACAACAACAACAACATCAACAAAAATAACAACCAAAACAACAACAAC
>Ga0224511_10001741_pt1 | contig 13676 bp, 4 predicted proteins | sample SF_May12_sed_USG_2_FD_169988 | JGI IMG/M metagenome (GOLD analysis project Ga0224511, IMG submission 169988) | Sediment microbial communities from San Francisco Bay, California, United States - SF_May12_sed_USGS_8_1 | ecosystem: Environmental > Aquatic > Marine > Sediment | place: USA...
GAAAAGTGGGGGGGGGGGTCACATTAGCGAAATATAATCTATACTAATCCATGGAACCCGTGAGGGGAATGTGTTGGATCGAGGTGGTCTGTGGTGTGCTCTTTTGTTTTATGGGCGGTTTTCTTTGATTTAGTGCGATCTACCGACGTTGAAAGAACAAAGTGGACCCCAGTCGAAGTTGTACTAAACCATGAATCATTGGTTCACCCTGAGTAACAGACACTGATTAATTGACTTGCCCATATTCACCCTACCTGGTTGTTGAACATGTTGCGCAGAAGACTGTCTATGTTGGTTGCATTGACGAGGTCAGCGAATTTTGCAGACTGCACATCCCCAAGCAGAGCAGAGAGTACTTCATTGATTAGAGGCCTGAAGGGCTCTAGGAAGGACATACTGGAGAGAACGTCGGAGCTAAGGATATCCTGGAAGGATACAAGAACAGTTGTGAGTCTATCCATTCATATGGCCATAGCTCAATGAACCGACTTTTCCATTGTGGTTTTATTTGAGGTTTCAAGTGACTTTCTCAATATAAAAGCGGCTTTAGAAGTCTACCATTACATGCTGAGAGAGAAAACCTTCGGATAGGAGGTTAGCCCGGTGGTAGAATGCTGGGTTTGCAATAGAGAGGGTTCAAAGCCCAGTCATGCCGCACTGCCATTGTCAAAAAACCTATTCAGGGCTCACAATGAGGTGAAGCATTGAAACTGACCAGCCTATAGAGCATAATACTAAGCCGCAACTGTAGAAAAACAGTTATCTAACCGGGCAACTTCACCATAGCAGCGAAGACATCATTAAAAAAGAGAAGACCATCAACCAGAGTAGTTCACCAGATGACCTAGACCCGAGTCTTGTTCTGAAGGGGTATGAGCAAGGATTCATATGAGGAGCTATGTATGAATCACAGTTGGAGTATGGTATGACTATAACTCAACTGAGCAATCTAACCTGCCTCAACCACAGTAGTCTAGTTTCATATTTTACCTTCAGTCCAGTTAGTAGGCCAGCATATGTGCCTAGATCTTCCAGCAGGGTAAGGTTTGACGTAGCGATTTTCCTCATACAGATAGCGTAGTTACCAGCCTGAATATCGCTTATCATACGTTGAATGTGCATCTGAGGTGCCATGGAGTCCTTAACCAGAGCACTGCATTGGAACTGAGCTGAGTTCAGATAGTCCTCATTTATTATTTCACGAATCTATAGATGAAAAGATGTATGCGTGTGACAAAAATGAACATGAACTTAGTTTTACTTTCCTTATGCGGTGAACTATGAGGTTTGAAACATTGCTTATACACTTTTTTAATTGTTGTTTATATTCCTCATTATTATTCCAAACTGTAGAGTGTTATTGTGTTATTGACTCATCCGGGCTCCTTCCTGTCACAACAACTGGCTTTTCGGGGATTGAAACCCACAACTTGCGTCTTGCTGTACACAAGATACGGATGCGATATACTACGCTATGACTGCTTATGAAAGCTACATGATATTGTAGGTTGTCTACAATAAGAATGGTATAGACTTTGATGGACCAACAGCCTAGATATTTTAAATCACCTTTTGGTAAATGGGAGGTGACCAAGCAATGGAACAAAAATGAGATAAGAAAGGATCCTCTTTTTATATGGATGGCATCCTGCACCAAGCCAACAGCTTATTTTAAGGATGGTCCATGGTTTTCTCCACAGAGTTAGCACTCTATGGGTGAGCCTCCTTTATTTAATGTCACAATCGGAATCATGAGAGGGGGTCAGAGTAGCCCAGTTGGTAAAGAAGCCGGATTTGCAATCTATACATCAAGGTCAAGATTACTCCACAGTTGTTAAAGATCTGCTTCTCCCCTCTCGAGAAGAGTAGTCGAGTTTCGGCAGGTGAGGGGTAAACTGACTTAGGTTGACTGAACTGGAGCGATGATACTGACCCGGACGTGGTGCTCCGTGCTAAGCCATAACTGGTGAAAAACAAGTATCTAACCCGGCAGCTTTGTTATACGCAAGAGGAAGATATGAGAGAACAATCACTAAGTGGTCCACAAATCCAATTCAATGTCTCAGGAGGAGTAACTTACCCGGTCTGAGATGGTGGTAAGCTGGCTGTTTGCTATGGATGTCAGCAAAGTCGATATGTTGAGGTTAGGCAAATCGCACAACCAGTCATCGAGTCCACTCAGATTTTCTGTGACATCAGCGATGATGGAGGCAACAATCTGCTGACGAACCAAATATGGTTGGACAGCTGTCCACTGGTCTGTCTCATCCACAAGCTGCACCACAGCATCACAAAGTCCACCGATGTTTGCTGAGTCCTGAACCAGCACTGTGCTTACTGTCTTTTGAGCCAAGTTAATGTAGTCTGCAATCTTTGAGAGGGTTTCCTGCGGACTGAAGGTCTTCATCAGTTGCATCATCATGTTCATACTCTTGAGCATTCGATCGGCTTGTGTGAAAACCGTTCTAAATGGACTCTCTGTTGGCTCTGGAGAGGTGCCAGTAATAACCGAGATGTACTCAGCCAATTTCTGCAGGTTAAACGCTTTCCAGACTTGTTGCATCACGAGAGTTTCATTCTGGGCAGCGGCGCAGAGGTCTTGCTGTATTTGACTCACTTTCATGCCAGACACGAACACGAAGACTTTGGAGAACTGGTTTTCGTTACATAGGATCTCCACAGGATCTCCTGTTACCACTGAGAGCAGTTTATTAGGATAAATTGTGAGGGTAAGGAACTCAGCCGCTGCATCTGGGCTCAGTGCTGTAGACAGCAGACTCCTGATATTCTCCACATCTGGGAACATGACGGTGATGTCGATGTTAGTTCCGTGGGAAGTGAGCACATCCAGTTGACTGTTGATGTACTTCATATATGCTCCAGCAGCACGCATGCCAGTCTGAAGTTCTTTCCAGAACTCCTTCTCTCGAAGAAGTGGATCAACTAGTTCCAAGATTCGCAACACTTCAATTGGAGCGTTTCTAGTGTAACTTTGAATAAGCGCATCAATCATTGGCATGTAGTAGGACATGTTGAATCCAGGGAACATTTCTTTTGGTACTGGCCCCAAGCTTCGGAAGATATCCACCAGTTCTCGAACTTTTGGTCCGAGGGAAGCGACCGTAAAGTTGGCAGCGGGGTTGAACTTGCCTTGCAGTCTGAAGGCATATGAAAAATCATACTGGCGTCTCATAACTTGCTCCATATACCATTTATAGATCGCAATCTTGAGCATTTCTGCCTCATTCGGAGAATAATTCTGAACCTTCATGTCATCGATCCATGTTTCATCACTCACACCGCAGAACACAGAGGTTAGATTCACATATACCGGCTTGCTGGGAAGGAGCACAGAGAGAGCAGTCTCATTACAGACTAGCTGCTGAATTTCTGATCGTTTCATGAGTGCAGTTATTTCACCACGAAGTTTGTCAAACGTGGAGTCAACACTGATGTCACCGACTGCCGAGATCATGCGACTATGGATGATCTGCATTGCGGTACGGTTACTGACTAGGTCTTGCATAGTTATGCCACTGTCAAGAAGGGATTGTATCGTGGACTGTGCAAATGAAAGGCTGGCACTGTATTGATGAAGCAGCAGCTGGATCTGAGGCCATCCATCTCCAGCCAACTCTTGCATCAGTGGACCATAAGCTTCCAGCAGACCAATCAACTCGCGAGGATCATAGCGCTGAACGGCATCGAAGAACGGGGTGAATCGGCTGATGTTGAATGCTTCAACCAATGCCGGATCAATGTGCAATGGATCAGTTTGATTTATCATGAAGGCAATCAACCCAGATAGCTCTTGAGAATTGACCAGTAGCTGGTTCCAGTCGACAGGCGCAGTCGTATTTGAGTTAAGAGTAGCCATGAGAGCACTAACACCAGACTGCTCCATCATCTCATCGAGAAGAACAGTGGTATTCAGGGAGCAGATGATGTCCTTGAGAGCTGCTGGGTTGCCCTTATATGAGTCAGGGAGAATGAGAATATCCTTAATTGGAAGGGTACAGAGCTCATGACCGCGACGAGCTATTAGGTACGTGATGGCTTCTCCACGAAGTGTTGAGTGCAGCAAAGTCTCCATGGTTTCAGAGGAGACGCTGACTGTCGCATTGAGAAGCCGGTTTAATGAAGTAGAGCTACCAAACAGGTTGTCCAATGACAATCCTCTCTCCAAAATACTTCTCAGCTTACCACTCTGCTGTGACAGGTAGCTGTTGAAGGCGTTGAGGTACTTGGAGAGCTGCTGACCGAATGTGCTGTTGGAGAGCAAAGGATTGAGCATTTCTATCATTCCAATGAAGCTGGAAGGGTCTAGGTGTGGCCCGCCAGCTGCCCAATAGTTTGCAACTCTTTTAAACATGACTTCATACTCAGTGACATTCACCAAAGTCAACAGGCCTGGAGAGAATTTGGGTGGAGTCTTGACAAGCTGCTGGATGATGTTAACTAGCTGGGCATTCTTTGAGAGCAGATCCTTCCAATCCATAGTTTCTACCGTAGTGCTGTTGAAGACTGGGGCCATCAGATACCCGGCAACGGCCATCTTTAACTCCTCAACTAAGGCAGTCATGTTCGTGGTGCAAAAAGCATTCCTCATTTTGTCGACGTCCAACGGGGTCGCTTTGTTGAAGATTGCACTAAGGTCGGCTGTGCAGGGATCATTTTGTGTCAGTAGTGATGCCAGGTGGTTAGAGACCATAGGTTGAGTCATGAAAAGCTCAAGGACTTCAGGCATGGCTTGGAAAGTGCTTCGGACGAGTGTAGTAAGTCTGGTGTTGTTATACAAAAGTCCCTGCAGAGTCATTTCACCTCCATCTCGAATTCGTTTGAGCTCGTTCAAGGACATGTCAAGGTATTGTTCCATGATCTTGGCTACTTGAACAAAGCTTTGATAGCCGGGTTGGTTCGCAAACAATGGCTCCATGCTGTGAAGGGCATTGGCAATTTGTTGCAAAATCTGTGTTTGGTCCATGCTTGGGGTAGTTACAGCCTTCTGCAGTCGTTCATACCAAATGGTCATGTTCCCTTCATACATAAAGAACTCCTCAATCGGCGGCATCTCCAAGGTTGTGAAAAAAACAGCTAGGTTTTCGGCAAGGTTGTTTGTATTCTTCAGCAGTGGAGTCCAGGAAAAGTCAGATGTGGTGTTAGCGAACTGATTAACCTTTCCAAACTCTATGATAAGACGATCAAGAGCGAATTCAGCCAGCATTTCATCGAGAACTCGTGTGAAGTCGGTATCACAGATAATGATGCGGACAGCAGTAGCGTTAACGGTTATTGGGAATTCAGCTGAACAAAGCATTTCCTGCAAGTCGAGCACATCGGTGAGGTTGGCGTAGTCAGCAGGAGTGAGCTGAAGCTGTGCCTGCTGCAGGGCGGTAATGATATCAGGAGCGAAGGCGAATCCATCACGGAGCAGAGCTTCAAACGAACTCGCATTGCGAATAATCGTACCAAGAGTGATGTTGACAGCGGGTAGTTGCGCTGTTCTGTCAGCGCCTACCTCGGCCATTATGTTCATCAGTCTGAAGTAGGGCTCTGCTTGTCTCCACCACGGCATGCTTCTTAGCATTGGTGTCATCTGATCGAGCAATGATCCAAGAGTGTCGAGTTGATAAGACGGCAAGGATTCACTGACCGCAAGCAAAAAGGATGCTACTGAGACATTCTGGTAGCGTGCGACAACGTTTCGCAAGTCTACATCTCTGTAGAGAATTTCAGACGCGTTTACAAAAGATGAGATGATCCGGGTGAGTTCTATCTGGTTCTTCACTGACTTGATGGGATCCACGGTCATGCTACTCGAGTCATTGAGCGCCTGGGTGATGCTTGTGATTAGATAATCAATGTCAAGGGACTGAACCAGCTGTTGTATGAAGGGTTTAGCATCATTAGCCAGGACATTGCAAAGAGCAGACGACAGTTTCTGGAAGTCTGTCTGAGATTTCTCTGGAATAATCATAAGAAGATCAGACAGGAAGTTCTCATCACAAGGAATCTGTTGACCAGTGACAGAAGCGTTGATGATTTCGGACAACTTCTGTGGATTGATGGGACCTGTCTGCATCTCAGCCAGAAGGACAAGAGCAGCATTCTCATCCAGGTTCAGTGCCGACACAATGAGGTTGTGCAAGATGGTGGCATTGGGGAAAAGATTCGACAGATCCAGGCGACCATTCTCTGGTTGGATACGAGCAAGAGTCTCCATCACCCATCCGTTGACCATCTCACTGATTAGAATATATGGCTTCATCTGCTGCCAATATGGCTGACTCTTCAAAAAGCGAAGCATACTCGTCGTCATATCCACATAGATGTTGGCGTTCTTCCAGTCAATCGACTTCATGATGGATGTGGCAATTTCTCCAAACATGGCGGGATCAAACGGTTGTACAATCTCCGGACGCTTTCTGATCAGTTCCTGGATCAGCTCCGTGATGGCGCTCACATCCTTGCTGATCTGTGGCCAATTGGGCTTCATTGTAATATTGCTAGCGAGAGCAGCTGCGATTTCGTCCACATCATAGTTTTGCATGATGTTGCTGATGATTACGGAGAAATTGGTTGAACAGATGAAGTTTTGTACAGCAGCGATGTTTACTCCAGCCGGTACATCAACGAAATTGAGGATGCTGACAGAGCTGTTGCAGATTTCAGCGAGTGGGTCACGTGACTGGATGAGACGTTGTAGCTCTCCCGGGTTCCGTAGCGATGTTTGCAGAGCAAGAGCGTACATGTCGGGAGATAGGTCCAAAGCCGTCTGCAGGTAGTCACCCAGTGCTGTGTTAGATCCGAGTAGATCCGCCACGGTTAGATTGCCTAATAAAAATGGTTAATTCTTTGTTTTCTATCTCAGATACAAGGTCAACTAGCGAGATGGCGCTCACAGCAGCATAGAAAAGTGGCTCATAAACATAGGTTAAACTATTCAACTATCAAGATTGGCTATTGCAATCAAGGGCTGTTTTCACCAATTTAGGTTTACTGAATCCTTTGCAGGGCTAGGCTGACTTTGAATAGAGCCAGAGATGAAATGCACAGCGTCAAACAGTTGATGGTCTCAAAATGAATGAACTCATCAAGAGAGGAAAACTTCCTGCTGTTCTGATACTGTGTATGTTTTATCATTTCCAAACAGAGGTTGGTTGGTCACTTACCCCCTGTAGCTTGCTGGTCAATGAGAGTCAACTCTCGCCTCAGAGACTTCAAAACAGTACCAAGAACGGAACCAAACTTGGCAAACTCGGGATCATTTCCAAACATAGGCATGAGCACTTCAAATAGGTATGTGGAGGCACTACAACAAGCGCTTTCCCATGTTGTCTTTGTCTTAACATTGACATGTGGAGAAAAATTAAACAAGGTCATTGGTGGAGTGATAGGCAAATGATCTTGCATCCTAACTTTAAATAACCGGTGATTATAAATATTTGTATTGCGTGAGTCTTGGTAGCCTGTCCTGATCTGAAACTAACGAGGGTGCAAGGCAAAGTAAGGCCTTAGCTAGTACCTCTGGCTAAACTTGGCGTGCCCAAACTATTCCTCGGGGGTGCCGAGTGTGCTTAGCAATCTACCCTTCCATTATCTTCAAGCACAAGATACCTAATTAGCTCATATGACTGCTTTGCTAATTTTGCTTCTGGAAACAGAAAATTTTTCATTTTTGCTGGCATGACTGATTACATCTACTCATTCAGATGAACAAATTATTTCCTGGTACAATAATTCAGAGTGTGGAAGAATGATTTCCTGGCTTTCACACTGTGCCCCTCCCCAAAACTGTAGTTTTTTTAAAGGCTAGACACACCAGTATTTCACTGTATTGGAATCAGTGCAATCATGTTTACTACCGGCTATGCCAGTGTCTAATCATTTCACTCACGTGTTGACAGCAGTAAGCTGCTGGGAAGTGGAATATCTGTCCCACACAGCTTGCCATTCCGTAGCGTTAAGCCACTCCCACTGATGTATAAACTCAGGTTTAGTTAGATATATCTGCTCTATTAGCGCACCAAATCTTTCACCTTTCTGTAGTAGCACTGTCCAATCCACTGGCTCAGTATTGTTAAACTACAATGTATTACACATTAGGGAGGTTCTGTGGCCGAGTGGTGCTGGCGGTCTCAAGACAGCTTGTGAGAGGCACAAGATCCTCTTGTTTCACATGAATGCTCCATAGAGTTGGTACTCTACCATACAAAGTGAGGTACAGACTTGCAATAGAACCTGGGTCACCTGGTTTAAGTTTAAAAGAATTATCAATCAACCGCTTTTCTCTAACAATTCAGTTAATCTTACCTGTGACATGATGGAACCAATATTGAGATCGAAGAACATTTCCGATTGAACTACTGTCCAATTGGTAGCACAGAATTGATTAAGCAGTTGCTGAGAGCTGTCTTGTGTACCATCCCTTATCGTTAGGTATGTATCAACCAGGGAGGTGCAGAAAGAAGACAGAGCTACTTCTGACGGCATCGTAAACAACGACTGGAACTGTAAAAACAACAAATAATCATCAGTCATAGGCCAGCTACCATCTCAATCTTGAGAACTTTGCACAGTTTCCATTCTAAACAGGCCTTTAAAAAAACTATTTCAACAACATCAACATCAGTGTGTGATAGATATCACCTTGGCGCCAAATTTGAATCATGCTTTTACGACATGCAAATTGTGATATCTCGAATGAGTCTTGTGGATCATTTGCCCCAACAAGGGCCAAAATAATGTCATCTGCTGGCTAATGTAGTCACCTTTGGGGTACCAGCAGAACTCATTAGCAGCTCCACAATCTGTGGAAGAAACTCCATGAGGCTCAGAGCTTGCTGTGTCTCCGGGGCATTCTCCAGTAGTGAAGTAATATTGAACTCAGTGGTGTTGAGTAACTCCATTTTGCGAATAAGGACATCAAGTACTGATTCAGCCACGTGTAGGACAGGAAGATTTGCTCCTGATTTTTGTAATAGTTCCGGAACGCCCAGCAATTGCTGCAGTCTCATCACCCTGAACAAATAGGATGTAACAGGGAGATTATAAAACGACACCCCTAGAGATGGAGAACGCGCTTTATTTGAAGTTACTCAAAACAAACTTATGTTTTGTTTGAATTTTCTTCCCGGTTTAGTCCCAATTAACAAGGTGCATATTATTGATTTCCGAACCATCTAGGCAATTACACATTACTAGTACTTATCCTAAGTGAGTACCGTTCACACCAAACCAGGGACCTGGTCATTAATGTCTTTACAAGTCACTATACATTATGTGTGGGGAAATGAAACAACTCCGGTTCAGGAGTGTATTTGCAACTCCACAACCTCTCTAATGGAAGTGATGTATTGTAGAAAGGCCCAATCAGTAAAATACAACTCGGGAATACTGGGGTATAGACCCCAACCATTTCCTCTTGCTCAATTCTAACTGCTGTGTTGTGTTTGCGGAGATGCCTTGCTCAAATATGGGTGTGCTTTGTGGCGTTTGGTCAGGCTCAGTATTCGGGGCACAAAAATCCAACACGGACCAGGGAACGGGGTAAGTAGGGGCCATTCTTCATTTTACTGCTTGTACATAGATTTATCTCTTAGTTAGGGCAGGTTAGATCTAGGTTCTAACATCAGTTTAAATGATGGGTTTTTGGATAGCAAACTGGGCCCAAGACCGATAGCTCCTGGTTTGATTCTCAGTTTTGGGAAAAAGATTTGTAGTACAACACCTTGTATTACCACTTTACATAGAGTTACCTGCTCAGGCTGCTCTATGGAGCATGCGAGTCCAAGCAGAAAGCCCCCTTACGATGTACCTCGGGAAACGCTGAGTCAAAGACTCAATAGGCCAATTTTGTACCACTCTTGACGCCACAAAAATTAAAGATAAGTTCATTAACTATTCACCTGACCATACTCCAGTTAGACTCCATTGTCTTCCTAGTGAATCTGTCTATTACAGTCTGCCATACTTTTCCATCAGCCCAGCGTGGTATCATGGTGCTCGGATTGGTATTGTTGCTGGCGCTATCATGAGGGATGAATCCATTGATGGCCTCACTCAGAACATCATGAGTGACCAGTATAAACTCAGCAGTGCTCCAGCCATTGGGTGGTGCCTACAAAAAGGGTATGACCATTTTATCTTACATGGTATTCTAGTTATTTTGTTCTACTTTTATTTTTATTTAATTTATTTTTATATTAAGCCTATTCGCTCGGTGCTAGACGTCTCGTTACTAGGACTTTATTATTTTTTAATGATTTTCTGGTCAGATGACCAGTAAAAAGTTGGTCACGCTGGGGAGCTGTTTGGATTTTTTTGTGCGTCTGGGAAATATAAGTTTATCAGACGCCTGGCCAAGCGAGCGGAGACAGCCAACTATTTTTTAGCCAATCAGAACTGACATCCGGTTAGTACTGCATTAGTTAGTTCGAAGATGAGCACCATTGGTACTAAAACTTTCACCAGTGAGTGGGTACTATCTGATCGGCTGATTATTACAATGTGAGACGTTTCGACTGTGTGCTGTTCGCCTGCTTTTATTATACTCAGACGCCTCATTAGTGGGAATATCGAACGTCTAGCACCGGGCGAATAGGCTTAATATATCCTACACTTATACTTTTTACTAGTACATTTGCTTTAATTTATTCATTTCATTCAACATACTTGAGTGTTTGGTGAGAGTAGAAAGGGTCAAAATAAACTGGAATCATGATCATTAGTCATTAACTGTTAGTTTATTTAATTTTGTCTGTTTTGTTATAATAGGTCTATTCGCGTGATCGGTTTTTTGTGATTGAACTCGTTTTCGGTCGCAGTTTCAGCTAATGGTAGTGCCACACTAGCCACTTTTCCGGCCGGCTAATCATTACCAGGATCCACCTGAAGCATAAGCTCAAGTCAGCACTGGCAACGGTGATGAAAATGCAAACCAATTTTATGGCCGTTGCCGATGCCGACTTTACCTGCTACTTCAGCTGAATTTCAAAAAGAGGTGATAAAAATTGCCTGAAGTGAACTTGAATCACTATTATATGGCATATTATATTAGTTTATTTCAGTTAAAATGATTTATTCCAGTTCAGAACCATTATTTACTGGGTTTTTGTCCATTTTCAAACAAGAGAAGACAACTCCGTGACCGAGTTAGCCGCAAAATGGTAACGATTTGCCGACCGGAAAAGCGGCTAGTGTGGCATTACCATTACCAGCTCAAAATTGAGACCAAAAAGTGTGATTTCAGAAGGCATCTTTGGAAACTGGCAAGACTGCGACCGAAATCATGTTAACAAAATTTCACAACTGAAACTGGGTAGAGCATGGCAGTTTTGGCAATATCAAGTCTACTGCAAGGAGATCTGATTACTTCATTGAGTTCATTGGGATAACGAATCCCGAACGGACGTTCGGTTCTAACTGATGAGTCAAAGTGGAGATAGGTCAACTCGAAAGTGATCGAAATTTCTTAAGTCTTTTACCTGCGCCGTGTGATTGCGTGATTACGACTAAAAAATTTTTATTGTGACTGACTTCATAGGTGTATATGTGTGATTTCGGTCAGACGCAGACAACAAATTTCAGTCGCGATTACGCAAAAAAATAGGCACAGTGAAAATATGCTAGAAGTTTCGGACAACCTTGACACTTTATCAACGAGCAGGCTCGCTTACAGGCACGGAATTCTATTCTGTTCTAATTAACATTCAGGCGCAGCCGAGGTGTATGGTTTGTAAAAACGGCGTTTTCAGGCGCTATGTCGAGTAATCGAACTGAGAATGCGTCTCAAAATCTGTTTTAGATGCGTCCTCACCCAATAGGTACAGTACACCTTTGCAACTCTACAATGTTTTCTTAATTGTAAAGGTATGTGAGCTTGGTATTGTGTATGAAAGTTATGCTACGCAGGATTTTTAAAGCAGAAGTAGCGATTTCTCTGATGGAAAATCGCCTAGTATGGCAGCTCGATAAGCCATACCATAAAATGCTTCAATGCCTTAGACCAGGGGTACCTAGTTCGATCCCTGGGTTGGGTGATACTGTCTTTGCCAACCCCCTTGTCATTTTGGATCCATATGTTAATAACAGAGGTCCACCCATAGAGTTACCTTCGCTGTGTGGCATGCGGACGGATGCAGAAAGTCTCCGAAGGACTCACTCGGGCAAACGCTCAGTCGAAGAAACAATAGGCCAATTTCTGCATACCCCTGACACTGGTCAGGATGCGAAAGAAAAACGCCCATAACCCACCTGACTCTGTTGTGAACTTCCTCCAAGGGTGGACAACTCGGTCAGTAAGACAGTCAGATTTAGCTGGTGAGTGCAGACTGCTTGTTGAATGAGGTTGATGTTTGTGGTATTATCATACACTAAGTACTGTGTTAGCTCCAAACCGCAGAATGTCATCTGTGGGTCAGAACTCTCCAGAAGTTGTTTCACCATGGGCGCCACCTTGAAATAAAAAGGGAAACAAAAATGTTCATTACCGACACGTTTAATGGTCTGTCTATGCAGGGTGGGGGGGAGGGCAGAGGGAAGGGATCAATGGGAGAGGGACATCTATGGTGTCTAAGTCTGTTGTGTTGCTGAACCATCCTATTTAGTGCACCTTATAAGCTTACCAATGTGCTGGGTCACAGAATTATGAGAAGAAATCACATTCATGGTGGGAGCCCTGCCTAATCGGTTCTTTCGATCTTTATCCAGGAGCTTTATCCAGAGAGTTATCCCCCCATAGACATATTATATTATTATGTGTATGGTTATCCTGCAATCTGTTCTGACAGATGATTATACCTTTTCTGGTTCTAATGCTGTCTGTAGGATGATATCCACATATCCAGGCAGCTCGTCAAGCAATAACAGAACTCTGTGAGCCTCAGTTGTGTTATCGAACAATGCCTGCAGGTTAAGTGTTCCTGTTTTAATCTGTATCATGAAGGGAATGGTTGATTTAGCAACCATTAATTGAGACTAGGTGAGGCACACCTGTTAAACCCAGAGCACATTGGTAAAGTAAATTCAGCGCACATAATCATGAATATGCATACTGTAAGTCTCGATTTCTCATGGAGCCGCGTGCTGGTTCAAACCGCTGTTCAGGTACCACTGTGTTCTTTCGCCTTAGTCGGATTCGGATGAAACTTTTAAACAAAGGAGTCCCACACAGAAGGTAGGCTTTTCTATATGGGGCACACCTTGAATCATCCCGTGAACAAGCCAGCAACATAATGGTGCTCCATGGTTGAGCGCTGGGTAAGCATGCAAACGTGAGGGCCTGGGTTGGAATCCCGGTCATGGCTGGGCTCCTTTTGTAAGTGTGAGCTCCTCACATTGATCCTAACTTAAAATCAAAACAAACCTCACTATGAGGTGGAGCATTGATACTAACCAACTCATGATGTTCCATGCTAAGCCGTAACTGGTCAAAAACAGTTATCTAACCAGTCAGCTCATCACAGTGAAGGTGTCATACAAGAAAAAACTTTACGCCCCCTCCCTGTAAAATAATAGGCTCATGTTATCTTGGCGAGGGTGTACCTGTTGCATGAGTTTAAGTCCTTGCTGCAGACTCAACTGAATTGAGTAGAGTAGCTCCTTCACACTGGTGTTATTGGTGAGCAGATTGTCAAACATTGGGGCCATATTTAACAAACTCATCATCTGTCTGT
>Ga0224511_10001742_pt1 | contig 13675 bp, 12 predicted proteins | sample SF_May12_sed_USG_2_FD_169988 | JGI IMG/M metagenome (GOLD analysis project Ga0224511, IMG submission 169988) | Sediment microbial communities from San Francisco Bay, California, United States - SF_May12_sed_USGS_8_1 | ecosystem: Environmental > Aquatic > Marine > Sediment | place: USA...
TTTTCTTAAAGCTCCCATGGTGGATTTTAATTCCCCCCCCCCAAAAAAAAAAACGCACACAAAAACAACAACAAAAGAATGTGACAGAAAAAAATATCAATAGAATACTTCTTTGAATTTCACTGGAATCACTCGTTGTCGTTAAAAATGTGAATCAAATACGCGCGTCCCCTGGACCTGGAAGGATTTTCCGGTTTATAAATAGAAGCACACCTTGCTGCAGTCAAAATAACGCCGAACGTGTATGGGCATTCTAATTTTAGAACAATGTTTACAAAATTAAGCGTTGGAACGATTTAAATTTATTGCAGAATAAATGTGCTATTACAATTCTATACTGACATGTCTTTGAGTGAGAAATGTATCAATAATCTAGTTTAATGTATATTGATATACCTATTATGTTTTTTTATCCTTTGACGACATTTTATTTTAAAATATTCATTTCAACATGCGTGGGATAGGAGCTTTTACCTGAATACTGGACGTATTGAAATTGATGATACAAAGCGGCATTGTACGATTCGTATTTATTATCCATTTTGTTATGTGTGCAGTTTTTAAAAAACACAATTATGTTAAGCAATATGATAGTTAAATAGTATAATAATGTTTCAGTGATTGAAACACTGAATTACTGTGTTTGTTAGAATTTGTGCCATTAAATCTGGTTTGAATAATCCCATGTAGTTTATATTTACACGTGTTTGCTTTTTGGAGATATTTGTCGAAGCAACGAATTAGTATATTGGATAATGCACACATTTATTACTAAACTTGTCTTCTTACAAAGTTCAAATAAGACATCGAAGCTGTAAAAGCGTCAACGTAAATGTATATTAAATTATCAATATTTTATATGTCTTTTCCCAATAATTTTCATTTATAAACAAATCAAAGATTTAAATTGCGTTTTTAAACAACGTTTTATTTTGACTCTCGTTTAAAGACATTCAGCTGAGTTATTTGAGCATGTGTTCGTTGAAAAACATAACATCCAATTGCTGCACTGTAATCACCAGCTTATTGTTAATTAAAATTACCTTTTTCGTTATAGCTTTAATACGATTGTTTCCAGTTTAAGTACACCAGTCCTGTCTTAATCATCTTCAGGTAGAACGTTCAGACTCGCATACTAAGCGTAAAACTGTGTTACGATTGTAATTTTTCAAGAAGGAAAAACTACTAGGCTTTTCTTTGGTGTCGTTTTACATCTGCACGCATGACCGTATAACACAAGTGTGCATGATATTTAATTATAAAGACAATAAATCTGCAATAACTGGCGTTTGAAAATCCAGTTTTATTGTTCATACAATTCTGTGTTACCGTAAATAAGTTGATCGGATTTTTCAGACGGTTTAAAGGCAATTGGTCTATAAACATAGAGGTACTTCCACATTTACGTTTGTTGAGTACAAAACTATTTACCGAAACCAGCCAGGATAGATTATATTCACACAAACACTTGATACGATTTACAAAGATTAACACACAATTTTAGTTGATTTGGTGTAATGTTTATTTCGTTTTTATCGTTTATCGTTAACCATCAAATCTTGTAATAAATGGTTTCTATCTCCATAAAAAAAAGGGCTACCATATAATATAAAATAATAATAAATAGGTTTTTGACTGACTTTTTTACTCGCTAACTTAAACTAGGCCTGACTGTATTTCACTTCAGTAATCCTATTTATATATAGGAATAAGTGTCAGGGGGTCAGTCAGACGTCCCTTATATTGACTGATTAGGCCTTACAAAAATAGGCGTGTTTTAGGAAACCACATAAAAATAATTACCAGGTAGGTGGGTAGGGTCGGGAGTTGGTTTTATTTGTTGGTATGTTTTTACATATAAATACGTATTTGTGGCTTTTAATATGAGAGCCCCCCTCCCCCACCCTCTCCTCGATTTGATAGCTTGATGCTATTTATAGCTAAGGAACTTATCCCCTGTAATGATTGCATAAAGACAATTCAAGAAACCAATGACAGTTGATGTTACAAAAATGTTATTTAGAATTAATTAAATGATATAACGATATAAAACTTAGAAAATTTAAAAAGCATAGTATGGCGCATCCTTGGCTATAAATAACATCAAGCTATCAAACATCGAGCTGTAGCTGGATATCGAGCTACAGCTCTAATTCGCTCCCTGATTGGTCAAAATCCAGCTACAGCTGGATTTCTAGGGGAATCGTTACGATAGGTACTTTTGGCCCAAATCATGCGCCATACTGGTTACAGTGGTTAGGAATACCCGAAACACACGTGTATTATGTTGAAGGCCTACAATGACGCATCGCTGCAACACTTGGCATTATTTGATGGACAAAACACTTTATTGTGTTCAAATCGATACCTTAACAACGGGTTGCTTGTTTTACATATGTATGGGCTCAGTCTGGTTAACTTTTCAGTGGTTGCAAACATAGACACATCAACCAGAAGAACTGTTCTAGAAAGACAATCGGCGGAAGCAATAAAATGATAGAAATGTCTTAGTGTGAGCTTTTGTCGTGATGTCGTAATGGTAGCTGTGCATTATAAAGAGAAAGAGCATGTACATGTATGTATTTTATACGATTGCTATTTTTGTATAATAACATTAAAATAGAAATCATCAACAGCCCGTGATGTTCACAATCGGCCGGTCCGCAAACATTAACGGTTAATGCCGCAGAAATATAATAAAACTACCACAACAGACAGAAGAGTTACAACCAGTAATTGCACAAACGCGTTATTGAACTCAATCTTTAATGGTTAGAACATCGTTCTGCCTTAACTATGATATTTTACATTACTAAAAATATATTCCAACTAAGATATAACAAAATAAATTTCATACATACATTCATTAAACACTTACTTACATATAATACTTATTGAATAACGCACGTTTACAGTGCCTAATGCTACAATATCGCCAATCTAAATCACAGCTGCGACAAAGCTGGGTTTCCAATGATGTAGAGAAACATGCATTTCTTCATGTACATATTAAAGAAATGTATGTCAAACTGGTTGAAGAAAGCTCCGTCGAAAACAATATTTTTAATAACAACGTTATTACAAAAACGACAACGACAAAAACAATATACACATTGAATTATTTTCCCTCTCATTTGCTAGTAATTAAATGTAATAAAATGTTTCAGGCATATTCAGCGAGAAGAACGTGCCGGCATCCACCCAGGAGGCGTTCAAGTATTTCATCGCGGTCGTCCATTCCCCTCCCGTGTACCCGGGGTACGACGAGTTCAGTCGCATCGTCAACGAGTACTTTGAACGCCCGCCCTTCAACTTCACAAATCCGTACAGGGTCATCGGAGGACAGAAAAAGGTACTTGTATGAGTCTTTTCGGGACTTTAAAATAAAGAATAGAAATATGGAACAAATGTTAAGCTTTTGATTTAATTGCTACATTGTTGTATATTATGTGTTTTAAAGTGTTGTTCCCTATGCGTGCTACGCTTTCTGAGGAGTTCTTCTCAGATTAATTCTAGATAACTATGAAAGTCGAAATTATGGTAAGAAAGTATATTGTTGCAGTGAATGATGGGCCAAAATGTATTTTATCAATCACATCACTTATTTATTGTTTCTTTTTTCTGTCTGTCTGTAGATAAAACCAGAGACGGCGTATCTTTACGATGCAGTTTGGCTGTATGCTAAGGCCGTAAACGAATGTCTTACAGAAAACTCCGACTTCCGAAATGGAACTTTAATCATAGACAAAATAAAGGAGAAGTCGTACAAGAGTAAGTCAATTATGTCACGGAATTTCTGCACCAAACACTGTTTTACTATGGCATTATTTTGGATAAAAGAAAGTGCATATTGCAACATAAAATGTTTTTAAGTGTTTGCTACAGTTCTAGCAAATCCCTGCCCAAGTTAAATATCAAGTTTGTGTCAGCTTGGCAACACAGTTCTAAAAGCTATTCACGTGTTGGTTGAAGTTTTATAGCCAGAGTTAATATGTATGTAAAAGATATTTCTTAAACATTAATACAACATTACGCATTTTTGAGAAAATGATTTTGGGCAAAACAGGTCTCACCAATTTTTACATAGCAAATCCGTCCGTTTCCATCTTCGCCGAGGACGCACACAATTTGTAGCATTTCACATGTACACGGCACGCTGCAAAACTGATTTGCTTTATTACTGTAATTTTGTGTAAGCAAATTGTTTTAGTGCCTTTCTTGGAACACCAATTTTGAATAGATGCCCTTTGTTAGCGTAACAAGAATCCTTCCGTGTCTTTAGATCTGTTTTATACCGAATTTTAATGTTGTAACCTAAACCATGACACATATTCATGTCAATACATTTAAGGTGCCATGGGATACATTTTACGGATTAACCAGTACGGTGATTCAGAAGGCAACTACTCGCTTGTAGCACGTGACTTCATTCGTGTTAACACAACCCCAGACCAACTGGACTTGAACATCACACAGTACGGAATATACCCTGTTGGTGTATTCCGGCTCAATGAAGACCTTCACGCATTACCGGTAAGCACTGGGTTTGTTAAATTCCGACATTTGGAAGCAGATAACAACTTTTGTTCCGGAATTATAGAAGGTGGCTTTATACAAAACTATTTTCAAAGACAATTTCTGAGTGGATAATCGGTTCAATCAACACAAAAGTAAAATAACCGGCGAAGTTGGTAGCTAACATTTTATGGTCAAATTAGTTTTTGCACTCATAATCAATGGCAAGAGAAAATGCGACAACTTACCTTGAAGATGACTACACTTTGTTTATATTTTCGATGATTAGGCAAGACTTTGATTCTCCACTATGTCGATGCACATTAATTTTATCGTTCAAAGGAAATCTGAGATAATCGACTGTTGGAGTCACGAGCATAAATATTCTGCGTGGCCCTCAAAGAATCTTACAACTCAGAAACTAACCTTCATTGCATGTTCCGTCGTAAATTACATTGACATGTGATGTCAAAGGCAATCTATGTGTGTCCAATTGGGTTGAGTGTTAAGGTTCATGGGTCATGCTTTAGTTTACGTTCTAAACTAGTTTGCAATTAATCAAAAATATTTAAAGCTGGAGAAAGATTAAGATAAATTATAGTATTCTCTTTTTTTCCGAAGAATTTGATATTAAGAATATTGTTAATACCTATATCAATAAATATGACATTCACGTAAAATAATAATGTTTACGAAAGGGCTGTTATATACGTCATTGAACTAAATAATTTAAAAAAAAATATAACAATAATTATAGTAAGTAATACTGAACAATATCGGTAATTATAATCATCATTTTCGTAACGAGTTTTAATATATCATTTGTTCCCATGATAATCCAACATAATATCTAGTATTACTCTTTCTGACTTGTCTGTGATAAATTAATGCCATTTATATACTTTTATAAATGTTAATTTTTAAAATTAGTCTGGAATGTTATATTATAAATTCAACTAAATTTATTTTGTAGGTCTGACATTTAACAAAAGTTATAAATTGTATATATTATTACCACATTGTGATGTACCGGTAATACCATTTTATATTTCAACAAAGATTCTTAAGATTTTATAGTAGTATATAGCTTTGATTCTTATTGCTTTAGTAAATGGTTGAAAATACATACGGTTATGTCTCCCACATGAAGGTGGGCGACAAATTGAAGGATTCTTGTTAGTTTCTTAAGTGTGTGGATTTTGTTGTTTGCTTAGTATGTCGATATGTTAGGTAAGAACCACAATCTTAAATATCTGTTTTCTTTTAAATAATGGCACACATTCTAGCAAATTTCAGAGAACGTGTAGCCCTAAAAAGCACCCCCACCTCTACGTAAGGTGGTCAATGTCAAACTTGTAGCTACAATATGTCTATATTTCAGGTCCGAACTATCATTTTAAGTTCTCTTATTTATTTCTTTTTAAATTTGTCGCGCTCCAGAAACAGCCCTTTTAATTCAATTTCAAAACATCATGTCCTCTGCCATAATGCATTCAGAGATGTCAGTTAAAATTGACACAATAATTAACCATCTTTAGACTATGTCTGGTGCACAGGCTTAGCCCATACCGATTTCATGTCCGGACAATAACTTCTTAATTATTTGAATATTCGCCTAAAATAACACAGCACAATTATAATTACTTACCAGTGTAGCACCATGTTGTATGCAAGAACCACACCTTCACACCTTCACGCGAGGAGTTGACAAATCAAATCATTAAATGTCACAGCCAATCCATGCATTTATCTGTGCATTTCTCCAGGGAAAGAGGCGTACAATGGTTGCGTTCCAATGTCATATTAGGGACTAGCTTCTAGTGTAAATGTAACACATATGGTATGGTTATCTCCAGACGTACCACTTCTACGACGGCAGTCGGATTGCGTGGCACGATGGGCAGCCGCCGATAGATGAACCCCCGTGCGGATTCCGTGGCGAGCTGTGTATTCCACCTAAAAGTATGCTGATACTAAAACAGATTATTAACCGAATTGTTCAAACACAACAATATTAAATAATAACGTTGTTAATCCCCCCGTAAGGTTGGTTCGTTGTTTAAGTTAAAATAGGCTTCTTTTACTACGATTGATGAACAGCTTCAATAAACCGAGGCTGTTATGTCCCCATGCAAGCTTTGTTTCCTTACGACTTCCCTTCTACTCAAAATAATTTAACATTCTCTGTATCATCCTGCTTACATTTGTGAACATTGTCATCAAAAGTGCATGCAATACTTTTACCGTGTGTACATCATTTCAGCATTTACCAAGGAAATAGTGTCTGGTGTAGCCGGAGGACTTGTTCTTATTGTCTTGGTCGTCGGATATCTCGTTTATAGGTAAGTAAATTACATGATGACAACAAATACGTTTTCTCACCATTGTTATGTTTTCGCTTTAGCGAAAAATGTATTGTCTGTAATTTCTAATATAGCTACTTCTTTAGATTTTTAACTCCGACTATTGTTGAACCGTTTGGTTCATTCTGTCTTGATTTTATCAAAGTAGTGGTTGGCAGAAACTACAATCATAATTCAACAACATTTATTTCACCACTACCGTTGGTTCCTATCATTGTATTTCGTTGTATGGTTTGTTTAGAAACTGGAAGTATGAAAATGAACTAGCGAGCCTTCTGTGGAAGCTTGATTATAAGGATATAGACTTTAAGGACCAGTGCACGGGAAACATGTATTCAAAGGCCGGGAGCAAAGGAAGGGTATGTAGAACTCAAATGATTATTTACAATGACGTAAACGAGGGATGATTCAGAATAACCCGGAAATTCTGCAATTATTATAATATTTATCTTGTTATTCTGGATCGTCCCTCGCATTATACATTTCATTTATTTGTATTCATTGCTTTTACATATCATTGTAAATGAACCACAAACAATGCTGATTGAAGATATAAATATTATTGTCTTTGCTTTTTGGTCTTAAATTGTTGGAAGATAACGCAGCTTATTGAATGTCAACAAAAGATAGAAACAAATCACTTAACAAGTGTCTTATTACATGCATCTACACCGAATAACACTTGACATTAAACACTGAATCGTTTTTTCATTTAAAACAAAAATAATTTCATTCAATATTAGTGCAATACAATACGCTTTGCTTTTTCGGGTTGTTTTTCTATACAAAACTAACATGATACACTGCATGTTACACGTAGTCGGAATGTAAATTGGTTTATTTTGCTTTGTTTAAAGCGAATGGTAAGGGTGAACAGTCAGATGTCGCTGGCGTCTCAAGGAGATTTTGACTTCAGACAACTGTTCACATGTGTCGCCACATATAAAGGCATGGTAGTTGCTGTGAGGAAGATACGGAAGAAACATATCGAAGTCACCAGAAGCATAAGGAAGGAACTGAAAGTGGTAAGATACGTTTGTTTGTAGCATGGGTTACTTTAAATATAGTGTTACGGTTGTGTTATTTAATATTAAATACATAAATAAATTGTATTTGTATATAATTAGTTTCAAATAAACCGGGGCTGCTATTTTTCCCATGTCAGCTATTTTAGTTATTCTTTCCAGATCAGGGATTTGCGCCACGAGAACCTAAATCCCTTTATTGGCGCCTGCATCGATCCGCCACATATTTTGGTTGTTACGGCCTACTGTTCTAAAGGAAGTCTTCAGGATATTCTTGAAAACGAAGACATACAGTTAGACGACATGTTCAGAGCTTCACTCGTCTTCGACATCATAAGGGTAACAGCGATTGTGTTTTTGACAATAATCAAGATACTGCAAATATATTTAGAATACTCTTTAACATGTGCTGTTCTAACTAAGTTTTTTCCAAACAATAAGCACACATTAAATATGTCAGTATGGTCTACATGTATTTTACACATTCCATTAAATGATATAACATAGAGAAATATACTAATATGTTGTAGTAGTCTTAGTGAAGTTAGTCAATGTTGGGCCAACATCTATTCCACCAAGCTGTTAGAGAAACATTCTTAAGCCACCAAACCACATGCGTGTGTACATATGCTGCAGGGTATGACATACCTGCATGACAGTGAGATCAAGTCGCACGGGAAACTTAAGTCCTCCAACTGTGTGGTGGACAGTCGCTGGGTGCTCAAGGTCACCGACTTCGGGCTGCACGAGTTTATGCACGGCGAGGACGATCAGGACGAGGGGGAATTCGCGCAATACAGAAGTAATAGCATTTATAGCGTTTAACTCCTGTTGCCCTATATTGCAAATATATAAACATGTGTTGTTGTTTTCATTCGTTTATAACAATTCAAAAAGCCAAACAACAACAACAACAACTACAACAACAACCAACAACTTAAGAACAAAAACAATAACAGCAGCAGCAGCAATAACAACAACAACAAAAACAGCAGCAACAGCAGCAGCAACAACAACAACAACAACAACAATACATAATAATAATAATAATAATAATAATAAAAATGATAAAAATAGTAATAATAATAACAACAACATTAATAAAAAATAATAATACTGTTAAAATTGTAATTTCGCCGTCGTTAATAGTTAATAACAATAACAACAACAACAACCAACAACCAACAACAACAACAAAAACAAAAACAGCAGCAGCAATAACAACAACAACAACAAAGACAAGAAGAAGAACAACAACAACAACAACAACAACAACAACAACAACAACAACAGCAGCAGCAGCAACAGCAACAACAACAACAACAACAACAACAACATAACAATAAATATAATAATAATAATAATAATAATAATAATAATAATAATGGTAATAATGGTAATAATAATAACAACAACATTAATAAAAAATAATAATATTGTTAAAAATTGTTATTTTGCCGTCGTTGATAGTTGGTTATTTTACGATTTATAACGTACATTCAAATCAACCGTGTTTTGTTTTGCTTTTTATTTTTATTTTCCTTTGTAGACCTTTTGTGGCGAGCCCCAGAACTGCTCCGTCAGCCCGACCCACCTAGACGAGGAACCCAGGAGGGTGATATCTATTCGTTCGGCATCATTTTGTACGAGATTCTCGGGCGTAATGGGCCGTACGGAGACATTGAAACGTCTCCAGAAGGTAATCTTCTACTGAGCCTTCTTATCAAACAATGTTTGTCTGTAGTTTGTGTTTGTTTCTCTTGCTAAAGGCATCTTAATCGTATGTAAAATTTACGTGTACAGTATAATTGTCGTTCCATTCAAAAGATTTCTTAGATTTAATCTTATAAACGTTCTCATTGAACGAGTTCAGGAGACTAAATGAGTTTGGCCAAGCGTGAGAAAGTGATTGAATATGCCAAGCAAGCATACACAAACGTAACAGTAAACGTTTGTGAGAATGGATCATCATGTCCTGGTGTCATTGATTTGTGACACAACACTGTTGTCTCCCGACAACCAGACTCCCCTCATTGATCGAGACAAGAATTGCACTCGTGAGCACATGTATCACGTAGTCAAATCAGCTACGTTGTAGCTTATGGCATTCATCACCAATCGCGACGTTCTTTTTCAGTTATAATTTCTCGGGTGAAAGATCGGCCGTCGAACGATGTTCCTTTCCGCCCGCATTTAGGCTCTCTCGTAACAACATCAAAGCTCGTCATCGATGTCATCCGGGATTGTTGGCAGGAAGAACCAACCCATCGTCCAGACTTCAAGACCGTACGCAATAGACTTAAACCAATTACTAAAGGAATGTAAGTATATCACAATAAATCAGCATACCTTTTTACCGTTAAAAAACTACTATTTGTGTAAAATCTTATTTTAATGCTGCAGTTTACAGCGAATTAGTTACCCGCTTTACTTAAATCGACTTGCAGGATTAAATATTAAAGTGTTAATTAGTAATAATGTTATCATAAAGCCTGTAGTTGCTGAATCAATGCAAGATCCACAAAATAATAAAGCCATCGGTTTTTTTGCATGTGAAAGATTTACTCTCAATACATGTATTTTATCACGTGTGGTTTATTCCGCATGCTATACAATTGTTGCACGTGTAATTATTGTCAAAAAAGACAAAGGCTTTTAGATAACAATGTGCAAGAATTAAATAATAATGTTGTTAGTAATAATGCAGTAACTTTCTATAAAGAACTAAAGTTACTCTCTTGAGTTTATACCCTAAGCTTGTTGAAAGTCATTAAAGTTGTATTAGTAAATTATGTTAATGTGCTCATAACTTAAGAAAATACACTGGAAGATACAACTAGATAGCAATACACGTTGTTGTCAAGTTTGTAATATACATGCTAAAGAAGACGAATTTCATTGTGTATTTATCTGTACATATATAATCATCAACGGCAAGGACAAATTAAACGGTACAACACCAACAAAAAAGTATATATAAACCTTAATAATTATTTAATACTCAGAATAAATCTTAACTTGGTACATGATTAGTACGAAGCAGTCAAGTTACGAATTTAATTAATTATTAGCACAGCCAAGTTCTTTTATATTTAAACTGTTACGATCCTTATTTATACGATTTATTTCTAGAATCGTGATTTTCCAGTATTATCACTGTTAATTAGTTATATATTACTTTATTTTGTTATACATATACGTCTATTTAATTTCAACCATTACATTTCAAGTAAAGTTAATATGACCACTTTTGATGACACAATTATCACAGCAATCTGTCAAGTTGACGTGAATAAAGTATGGTATGTTCTGCTCTGTTCTTAAAATATCAAACGAAATAATATGTGTGCAATGTATATTATTGGTTGTATGATATATGTTTCGGGTTCGCACATAATAATACAAGCTCATTTTATCTAAAGAAAATGTTGTATCGTGTGTTATATCAAAAAATAATCTTCCAGAGCTCAAAGAATCATTTCATAGCCATGTTTGTCGAAATTAGTACAAATGATCCTTACCGTTTTAAATAACGTTTTCTAAAATAATTTGTATTAACGGTAACAAGTAAAAGAATTTACAAAAATATACGGTTATTATTACGTTCTTCGTTGCTTTTTGAGACTTTTGTTGCTTGTTTGAAGCACGAAAAAGTAATTGACCACCTAACTTGTTATGAAATCATTTTCTTGATTTTCTTGACATATTCAATTACCTGATTAGCGAAGCTTCGCAGTGGGAATGAAGATACTTGCACAATCATTATATTTGCGTATAACACATATGACAGCACTTGTTTAGGGTAATCTTTGCACACATTTACCAAGAGATGTTTTGCTAGGAAGCCCAACATCCTGGACAATATGATCTCGATCATGGAGCGGTACGCCAGCAACTTGGAGGCGCTTGTGGAGGAACGGACGGACCAGCTGCGAGAGGAGAAGAAGAAAACGGAAGAGATTCTCCTGCAGATGCTGCCAAAGTAGGTCTAAAATACATAATGAAAATAACGTAATACTGTATAACCTCTGTAGAGCCCCATCAGGCGGCTACATAAGATGTTGCTTGCTCTAGAGAGGTGTTGTTCTTCAGAGGTTTATTGTCCATGGTCAATGTCACTGCGCGGGGGTGATTGTTTTGCCGGCCAATAGAGGTAGCCGCTCTTTAGAGGTGCCACTCATTGAAGTTATTGAGTATTATAACGACTGATCGTCTCATAATTTGATTCACGTCGTTTAAATATAAATTGAAGAGATGTTCAAATAAAAAATGTTGTAAAGAATGTATATATGTCAAGTTTAAGGGCACCATGACAAAATGACCTGTACAAAAACTAACACACAGAACGACACAAAAACACGTACAACATCATGACGCAACAGACATTTAGAAAAACTATATTTGTGAGCTTTTCGGATTTTTATTTTTTTATTTTCTTTTTTATTTATAATTTTTTAAATGAATTCTCCAAGAAATGTTGAGTTACCGCCTTGGTACGGACAATGACTTTCATTGGGAGTTTAAACCAGTTTTAAGCTATAGCAAACCTTTCAAAAAGTTTCATAGATTATGGGGTGTGAGATATTTGTCCTTTTTTACGTATACGCCAAGTTGTTATTGAGGTTCGAACATAATTAAAATTTGATTAATTGAACGATTTGGATTGTCAGTACCTATATTTGGCACACACATTATATGTGTGCCTGAATTATCAAAATCAAACGAACGTGCTATTTAGACATCCGGGGAAACATCCAGCCATTACCAAACGCTGTGAAAAAAAACTTGGTTGTGTATTATTTGCATAACCAACCGGTTGTTTTGACACTAGCAAAATGACGTCGGAAAACTCTGTGCTGAAAGTGTAAATAGCGATAACAAATAAATTTCATTGAAAACAAGGTCCCCCGAATGTAATTTACTGGGTGCACAAAATAATAAAGTAACCATTTATATAGAGCCGCATATATAATGCATCTTGAACAGACTAAATAGCCATTAAAAAGAATAACTAGACAGATTGAACTTTAGATCTTTATGATTAGTTTGTAATTAACCGTATTTACCAACATAGCCTAAACGTTTAGTTAATGCGTGCAGAACAACGACACACATCAATATAAAACAACACATTCATCTTGTTGAGGAAGTTTGTGAGACAAGTAGAAAAGGTGTGTGACCTTATATAAAGAATAACATTACGAAGTCTGAAGCAAACATGAATATTACGACAATCAAAGTTTTGTTGTTGTTCTTTTCCAGCGAAATATGACAAATAGTTTATAACCATAAAATATTTGAACTTTTTTCCTGGAAACGACATCTCAATCTATCATAACGTCTGGGGTTTTAAAGTATTTTGTCTTCTTGGTATACAATGTTTACAAAAAGTCCTTAAACGTAATTCCAACCATATAGTTGTTAATTTTGTTTAGGTATTTATACGGTTTGATATATTTCAGGGCTGTCACGGAGCAGCTGAAGATGGGGAAGATGGTCGAGGCTGAACAGTTTGACTGCGTCACCATCTACTTCTCCGACATCTGCGGCTTCACAGCGCTGTCGGCATACAGTGGACCTATGCAGGTAGGTGGCTGAGCAACATAATGTTATATTTATATTTACATACTCATTGTGTTGTTTTTCGCATTAGGTTTTTTGTTTTGGTTTGAAGAATCCGACAGAATTTTATATAATTACATAATCAATACAATAAAGTCCGTTTATCAGGAACCAGGTTAAAACGATCTTCCGGTTATAACAAACTTAGTG
>Ga0224511_10001743_pt1 | contig 13675 bp, 5 predicted proteins | sample SF_May12_sed_USG_2_FD_169988 | JGI IMG/M metagenome (GOLD analysis project Ga0224511, IMG submission 169988) | Sediment microbial communities from San Francisco Bay, California, United States - SF_May12_sed_USGS_8_1 | ecosystem: Environmental > Aquatic > Marine > Sediment | place: USA...
AAACTTGGTCAGAAGGTTTGTTTTGATAATATCTATGCCAAGTTCGAATATGGGTTATGTCAGGTAAAAAAACTAGGTCACCCGGTCTAGTTGTAGTAGTAGTAAGTAATAGAGTATTTTTTTTTAAAATATATATAATTAATGAAACAAACATATTGTTTTAGTCATAATTAAAATTATGTTTATAATACAAACATTAACATTTGATGTGTAGGCGACTTTGATAAACTATAAGGGCTGATAATGTCAGGTGATATATTTAATAACTGTAAAAACAGTAAAACGGGTACGGTCGGTAAGAGGCAGTGCCTTAGTTCATATTAGGTAAAGACAGTTTCCTACTCGTTTTAATAATTGAGTAAGCCTACATTGCTTTTTTGGCTTGAACATTAAAATGTGCTTTTGTAAGATAGAACTTGCATTATAACAGAACCGAACACTTAAATAAGGAAAAGCAGTCAACAATATCTAAAACTTTAGCATTGAGAGCAATTTGTAGTTCAGTAGCATTTTCTGCAAAAATCACAGTGTCGTCAGCATATATCAAAACAAATACTTTTAGAAATAGAAAAACTGTTCGTACAAAAGTAGATCTACTTGTATACATTTTATTTTCTTTGGGTTTTTATACCCGTCAAATGACGTCGCATATGATGACGTCATTTAGAGATTTGTTTACAAACAAACTGTTTAGAAGAAAATGTTAAGGATAAATGTTACATCTGTAATAATTGCATCTTTGTGACGTTTTTACGAGTTAATAAACAAAATGGTTGATAAGAAGGTATGTTTCTAACTTTATTTTAATTATATTTCTTTGTGAGATTATGATTTGAATGTAAACTACTTATAAATAGTCGTTAACATCGGCGCATATGAAAAATGGAATCCCGGAGGTAGAAAAATCCGTATTTGGCACACCATTTTTTATATGCCCGGCATTTGAAACTCCGTATAAGTTTGTATTCAACGTAAATATTTTACTATTTATTTTAAGGTATGTAATAAAGAATTGTATCGCAAAATGCCGTATTCTTTCACAATTATTACACAAACTGTTTATTTAAAAACACTTAAACAAATAGAGATAATGTTAAAGCGATTTGCATTATTCCATTATTTCAGGCACCTCTCTATTCACCGCAACTGGCCGAGTCACTATCCCTGGAACCGCAAACATCAGATTTCCCACCGTACAGCTGAATGAGGGCGAGGACTACAATGTCTCCACTGGAGTCTTCACCTGCAGGATCCCGGGCCAGTACTTGATTGCTTCAACCCTTACTAAGGTGTATGGTGACAATGTTGACAGTGTTTCTTGTGGCGTGATGATCAACAACAGTAACAGGCTACAAATGTACACTGATCCTATAACTGATGAAAGGGCCAGTTACTCCATGTCCGCATCAGCAGGTTTCCACCTGAGGCTCGGTGACCGGGTCCAGGTTGGAGACTGTTGGAATCAAGATCATATTTATAATTCCATTGAAACATTCTTCTCAGGCATACTGATAAAACCAGATGTCTGAAAAATACGTATAAGGTTTCAAACATAGCGAGTTCTGGATTCTTGTACATTGTATTTTTTACTTTTTGTTAAATAAAACCAGATATCGGAATAAAATAAGGGTTCTAACATAAATTCACTATCTTGTTGTAAAAATTATTATTAATAGTGTTTGCTTTTAGGGTTTTCACAATTTTGGATTATTATATTGTAATTGTATTTGTTATTGTATGACAAAGCTTTTAACTAAATTGTTGCTGCATTTAGGTATTTAATGACAAGATTTCTGTATCCAGTTTTCTATTATTACAATTATCCTTAAATTATTGTATAAAACTATTTTGATTCATGCACCTGCTAGAATTAACTTTACTTAATCAATTTTACGATTTAATCCATAAATTATAATATTATATGTCTTAAACACCAAAATTATTTCTTTTATGAGAACCGTTAACGCATAGACTAGGTAAACTTAAATAAACTACTCATGGCGTCGTAGTCTGAGTGCTATTATATGTATAAGCATTAAGAAAATAAGGACTGCAGTCGATGAAGACGAATATTCTTCTATGCTTTTAAAGTTTCGGTCAGTTATGTTTGTACAGTTATTTCATAGTTTCGGAATCTGCAGTCCGTGCACGCTTCCGTTTTATATTCGTGAGATCATAAGGTTTTTTGTGACAAGATAACTGTTTTTGTACCTTAATTCTTAATAAAATGCTCTCTAGAATTGCCCATGCAAATAAATGAGCAAAAAACAAGCAAAACAACAAGACGTAACAGGCATGTAGAATAAACTGTGTTTGGTGTTTTTTTTGTAATTTCCATTTTTATGCACATTTTATATTTATTAATGTGTTTTCTCAAAGAACTATCTCGCTCTGATAGTGCTGGATCATTTTCAGACATCGTTTCCCGGTTAATAATATTAAATTAGAATTACGGCATTCTTTCGAATTTAAAACGACATATGCATTTAAATATAATATATCTCAACATGTCTGTAAAGTATCTGTTTCCATGCAAATTCTCCAACAAAATGTTTTTCTAATTAAAATTGCCCAAGTCTTTGATTCAAAGATGTAGTTGATCCTAAGTAGTAGGATAATTCAACTGAGCTACTGCATGACAGTTCCTACCAACATGAACCACTGTAAAAAACGGATACTTGTGAGGTGATATTTCGCACAAATGCGTTAAAACATGTTACCATAGGAAGAAAACGTGCATTATTGTCTATGTTTATATTGTAAGCGTAACAACGACACACAGTTACTTGTTTTTCGCGTGTGCACTCTTGTACTGTTTATTAGTTTTACTCTTGTTAACCTGTTTTATTGTTTAACTGTTCAGTTTTAGTTTCCTCATATTTATTTTAAACCACAAACTGTCAAAATTGTAACAACTTTTCTCTGACATATTGTTATTCTCTTTGTATACATGGTTTGTTGATTGCATGTTGTTGTTGTTTTATGACTGTTTTAAACGTGTGAACACTGTACATTTATATAAACGGTTTACAAATTCAAAACCTTTACTTTAGTTGATATTGTTTAGTGTTACTAATATGGTGTACATAATTATTGATATCTAGGAGTAGTAGAGTAAATTGACATGTGCTATAATAATGTTATCGTTATATAGATATCATTGATTTGTTTTTAATTTTCTATAAATGTGTTTATATATCACGCAAACGTTTGTTTTAATGCTTTTTAATAGGGGGTGTTAGCATGTGCTATTTTTATTTGATAATTATGACCTTACCGCTTCGAAGAAAAGGGGGCATATTGGTTTGCTAATGCCGGTCAGTATGTCGGTCGGTCGGTCGGTCGGTCGGTAGGTCGGTCGGTCGGTCGGTCGGTCGGTAGACCAAATGGTTTCCGATCATTATCTTGAAAACTATTTATCATGTGGATTTCATATCGCACATGCTATTTGGCCGTGGTAAGGACATGACCCCTATCGATTTTGGGTTTACTAAGTCAAAGGCCAAGGTCACAAGGGTTCTTTTTGTTTCTGCTAAATTTCCTGACAACTATTTATCAGAGCTATCATTTCACATGCTGATTGTTGTTGGTGAAGACATGGACCTGTCGATTTTTGATTCACTAGATTAAAGGTCAAGGCCACAAGGGTCACTTGTAAATAACATTTTAACATTGTTTCAAATAATTATCATGATAATTATTTATCACACATCGCTCATATTTTTAGTGAGGACATGACCTATATTGACATTGAGTTAATTAGGTCAAAGGTCAAGGTTACTTTTGTTAAACAAAAAATGGTTTCCGCTCATTATCCTGAGAACAGTTTATCACAGAGCTTTCATATTTCAAATGCTGATTGGTCATGGTGAGGACACAAGTCCTGATATTCACTAGGTCAAAGGTCAAGGTTACATGGGTCTCTTTGAAAAATTAACTATGTAAACAGTTTCAGCGGAACATCTTAAAAACTATTGACTGAAAGCACTTACCCCATACCTATACACAAAATCATATCATGTCAGTCATCTCACCTCATAAAATGCCCTTTTTATAACAGGTTTCATGTACTTATTAATCACCCTTCTATAAAAAAACTTTTAGACTGAAGGAGCCAGGGGCACATATGTGTCGTTCGACATTTCGTATTTTTTTTTTTGTCTTTGTATAAGTTTTTTACGTCTTAGTGTACACCTACAGAATTATGCCAAAGCGTTATAAATCAATAATATAACGTATTTAGTATTTACTCGAATAAAATAAACACAACAAACCATACAGTTGTTGTTAATTATTATATATTGATTGCATTTATGCACCATTTCACTTGAGCATATCAGGCTCCGTTTCCGCAAATTCGTATGCGAGTATAAATTAAACATTATAAAAAGGTTCGAATCAGTTTCCTTTAGACTGTTTTATACGACTTTGAAAGCCAAACAAATTATCAGGAGTACATTCTATCGTATTCGTCTTTAACCTGTTATTTTACACGGGAATATCAAACTGTCGTATTCTACTTAAAAAGAACCATTTGAAAACTACAAATATTGCAGAATTTAAGTGCATATTGCTAAGGATTTAAAACAAATAACTTCAATTTTAGAATAATTATTTTAGTTTTACACACACATTTGCAAAGCATCAATACAACGCAGTCAGAATGCCTTAAAGATGCTAGGTCTGTATCTTTATACCCTTATAATAGGTTACAAATCTTGCAGTATGTTAGGAATACTAAATAAATTAACATTGCAAAAGAAATTGAAAAATCTTGTGACAAATAATGTGTTTTGGGACAAAAAGTAAAAACACAACAATAACAAAACAAAAAATCACACATAAAAACCCTTGTGGGAGCAAGGAATTGCACCCGGGACCCCTTGCACCCAAAGCGGATGCGTTACCACTGCACCACCGAGTCAACTTAGAGTATCCATTGCAGTCAAGCTATTTAACTATCTCGACGCAATGGGTCGAAACGTAAAAAACAAAGCCAAATTTGCGGGCCACACATTTTAAACAAATTCATTTTTTCTGTAATATTTTTTACATGCAATTATAACACTATATTTGGCAGTTTTGTCATATTTACGGGAGTAGGTTTCACTGCTTCAGGCATGGCCTTCCTAGGACTACGAAGGATACACATTTGTAATTTTTATCAAAAAAATAAAGTTTTTTTCATTAAAATGTGATATAAATTATGCTTTTACTTTTCAACCGTAGAAAAATCTTTTTAAAATGCAAGTTACCTATATTTGTTTAAATTAATTTTAAGGGAAGTAATTTTACACCTTATTACCTCCCATAAATATGAATAAAATGAAATTTTTTAATCATGTTTATAAAATCAAAAATCCAAAAACTGAGAAAAGTTGTGCGGTGGATCGTCTTAAAATGGCATATATTTAAATAAAAAATGTTTATAAAATCTCTTCCTTAAATATAATTAATATGTAAGATGTAAACAATTCTGACATAAAAGATACAGGCTAAGCATTTTAAACAATAAATAAACCCCAGTATATTCAAAGCAAGAGGCCTTTATAATCAAACTAACAACTTGACAATGTAATTTGTAAACCTTGGGTTACATTTGCTTTTAAATACAAAAGGAAGAAAAACGTTATTTAGTTACTGAACGTGTAGACTGCGCGAAGTTTGGTAGCATGTAGATTATGTTTGAGTGCATCGGGTTCGAAACTGATGAGGTTATATCACGGCGGTCAGTTACAGTGGTTACAGACAAGCAGATGATTTTTCAATGGATAGTTCCACAATTGTTCAAGCTCCCCCAAGCGGCATATTTTCTTTGATCTTGTGATAAGGTGTATCCCAAACAGGAAGTATGCTTTCTTTTGTATTTTCTAGATCAGATTGTCAGCTAACTATATTATCCTAATCTATTGGATTAAAATTGACCATGTACAGTTATAAATGATCATGATTGACAGTTGTGGAACTGTCCATTGCATTTTTGAACCTGTATTCTACTTATGCAACCAATCGGAACTGTTTAAACAACCCATTCCTGTGCAGTTTGTTCAAAATCCAATAATTTGTAACAGCGATATGTTTTAATGATAATGTTGACGTGCGACTGACAACGCAGAAACAAGTGAGCTAACATAACTACACAAGCTATTTTTATATTTTACATTGTGATAGTTTTGAGGAAACTGCTAAATATTGCTAAAATGTTAAAATATCGTTAAATATGCGTCTTCGTTCAAACTCATCATTTTTTCTAGGAGGATAAAACATATATCAAACACAGCTGGCTTGCTCTGTTTATGAACTCCTCTACAAGTATCTACTAAGAAACAAAAAAACCTGATATTTGATGGTGTGTCTTCATTAGCACAAAGCATGGTGCCACGTAGTAAACATAATTTTGAGCAAGGAAAATGATCAACATCCACAAGTGAATTCATCTAGGCACATAATCAGAAATCACACAAAAACAGTATTATTTAAATGCATATGGAACAAAAAAGTAAGTACAAAAAAGTCTCATTATGTAAACATTGAATTCGCTGTTAGACAAGAGTTTATCTTTTTTTTAAACAAAATAACACAACCAAAGTGATTAACTGTTACATCAGTTTTAAGGTAACAAACATAAAATTACAACATTTATGCATACCAACTTAAAAACACACCAAAAAACAGAATAAATACTGAACCTCACTATAACGCTATAATGAACGATCACATTAAAACGCACACAAACAAACCCAGTCCACAAGGCGTACATGTTTTATTCAGACAATATCGAGTGTGCAGTAACAAAAAATAACCAAAAACAACAGACACGAAATGACAGTTGTATTAATGGCATCATTTATTCAAGATTTCATATGGTAAAATAGTTTATCGTTCACTTTACTGATACCTAAGATAGAAGGAATATTAACAAGTATTGAGGAAGTTTATCGACAGAAACAAACCAACTTAACATACAAAAGACCACAACTTCCCAGAGTTTGTAAAACAAATGCAATAATTACAATAAAACATATCGTCCGAAGAATAAAACAAGATTTAAAAAAAAGCTTGTTCATATTTCAGAGAATCTTTAAATGTTCACGCAATTCGATTACAGTTGCTATGTTGTCACCTGCATTATCTATTTGCAGATCTCAAAGGTAATAATGTATGGGTATTTCATGGGTATTTCATGCTTTTGTAAAACATTTATAGATGAAAATAATACGGAATCATACACCAAAAAGATTCCAAGTGTATACAGTCCAATTAAATTAAAACCCAAAGATCAAAATAAACAAGATTACCTACATGTAGGCGTTTTTAAACAGAAGATTTGACAATTCAAAGAGCATTGCTACACGTACAAACCACTTAGACCTATGGAAACAACAGTGCGAATAACCAAATTGTGAACTCATTGTTATTGTTATAGTATGAACCTTGAAGGATCGTTGCTAAAAGTGGTGCAAATATGTATAAAAATTCTTCAAACATTTTTGATTCAATGTAAATTAGCATAGACATTTTCTATTTAAAAGTTAATATTTACCGTTGACATTAAAGTAATATATTGCATACTGATTTTTGTTATTTAAAGGAGCTAGAGCACAGAAAATTGCGTTAAAAAGCACTTATCTTAAAATATGTTTTAGGTAAGAGTCTTAGCAAAGGAATGTGATGTAAAATGGCTGACACTAGAAATATTTTTACTACATATTTAAAAACATATAAAATGCATTTAATATGAGGTAAATCCTTTTTGTGTCCGTGGACACGAAAATGATTTCCCCTCATAGTGAATGGTATATTGTAATGTCCTGGTTTTTGTACATTTTTCTTCAAAACTAGCACATGGTACCTATTGTTTATACTCTATTACACAGTTATTTAGACTTTTAGGGATGGTTGAGATTTTTTCCCATGTTATTGCAAAACCGTGCTCTGGTGGCTTTAAGTATGTTTTGTGTAAAAGTATACCACGTGAAACCACAGAAGACGTGTTACATGTGAAACGTTGAAATCCTTTAATCGTCATTGCCCGTTTGTTTAAATTCCTCCCCTTCTTGAAAATCTCTCCGGTAGATGTTTTCAATTGCAAAACTGATGCTTCTAATTGTCTTGATTTCCCTTGTTAAGGTTCTAAACTAGAAACTGAAGCATGCATTATTTATTTTACAAAAAAACCACACTGCAGAACAGCCGTCAATGTTTAAAAAGTATACATATTAAGCAATACATGTTTTGTGTGAAAATTTACATGATTCAATAAATTCCCTTAAGAAAGGGTAATTACTCTGGTTCGACATAATCAACCACCACCCAGAAAAAAGTTACAATAAATCTAGAAAGTGGGAAGTGCTAAAGAAGCATAGTTTGCATGGAGAAAATAGCAGCCTCGGTTTTATTAATAATGTTCATCAATAGTAATGGAAGATGCCACACCATTGACGCTCCCTAGCGCATGGGCATAATTCTATTTTCAAATGTAAAGAAAATGCATTCATGATTCCTGAGGACCAGACAAATATAACTACACAATAATTTATTTAGGGGTGACATTTAACAGCCGCCTTACAGACACTAAACACCAGCTGTAGTAAGTAAAATCTTGCAAGTGGCATGCTCTAATTACTAAAAACCTATTTCTAATTTTATAAGCTTTATTTTAACACTGAACCACAGTATAAATCTTTAGTTCATAGCTTGTCTGCATCAGCATGAATCAACATATAAAACTATTTTTATTGTATTGATTAATTGTGAGGTACCGGTTTCTTAAATAGTTGTTGATTTTGTAGTAACCGGATTAAGTCACAATAATAGCAGCTCATTTTTTTGTTGCAATTCCGAAGGAAATATATTTCAATTTAATACAGTACATTAATTTTATAAAATTAAAGTTTCGAAAGCATTTACTTTTGAGTCTATAGCATTTAACACGCAATCCCTTTTTTCTGTTTCCTTTCTTTTTTCTCATGGATGCTGAATGAATTTTTGAAACAGCTGCAGACAGGTACATAGCTAGGCAGAACAGTACATTGGTAAGCTCAGAAAAATAGTAAATGGCAGAAAAGTTCAAGAACGATGTCGGTGTTAAGGATAAAATGTATTATTAGTTTACAAATGTTTACATTCCAACCTCCAAAGAACCTTAATTCGTTTTTCAGTAGTTTCTTGCTATTAGGAAACTGCTTTACATTATCTATGAAAATAAAGCCATTCACTAAAATTTAGCGGACATCAATTTAAGGATAAACATATGAAATATTTCTCAAAGAACGAAAAAAGCACAAAACGCAAATTAGAGTAATATTTATAATATTTGATTCAATAGAGAATAACAGCTACCTCTATACATGTATCAATGACATTGAAACATTTGCCTTTCTGGCGAAACGTTATAATTTATTGTCTGAATTAAACGCACTTATCTTGAAGTTTTCGCTCATTGTGGGTTTAATCGTAAGTTTAGAGCAATTGATATCGGTTAGTGTTTCATTTCAAATATAAGGCAAACACATACCGTGATGGTCGTCACGTTTATCTTACCAACGGAGTGGTTTGAAACTGATTAATCGTATTTTTCGCCGTGTGCGATATTGCCTGATTGACGGTTCGTGATTAAAATGTTTGTTATCAAAGAGGAAGTCAACATTTTTAAAAACAATACATTACAGTGTTCTACATAAATCCCACAAATGTGCCGTGTTTCCATATATTTCATATATTTAGTATATTTTAGTCGATTGTGCTTTAAGCCACTGGTCTAAGAATGGATAGTCAAAGCGCATCGTGTATGCTACTATTTGTGTTGTGCATGGGGACTTCAGGTAAAAACCTTGATTTGTATTATCTACAATTATTTAATTATTTACATATTCTGCTTTATTATTGTACTTTGCTCTTTAATCATGAAGATTTTAGTAACCAATTCTTCTGCAACAGGCACTGTGACCGCACCCTAGCACTTCTGACCTGTTTAGTTTCGCTCGCTGCGTGCTGTGAGCGGACTATTTTAAATTCAAATGTATCTGTCGTTCTCGATATTACTGGTTACATTTTAATTTTCGGTTTGCGTTAATTCGTAGCAAAATGCGAAACAATTTAGATGACAGGTGAATACATCAAACAATATTGCAGATATATAATGGAAGGGAACCAGTAAAATATTAAAAGACTACTGGATTTTCCATCTTATTTTCAATATTAAACGACATAATAAAATAGACGTTATTGAACATGCGTGTGCATGACGAGTAAAAAAATTAATACGTCTAGACGCATGGGTCAAAGTATAATGCATGGTGCAATACAATAACATGACCTGAAACACATTGTCCTACTTAGAAATAAATGAACGTAGTTTATTTGTAACTTATATTTTTACTATATTTAGTTTATAGCAACACTTTATATAGAAGACGGAAAGTATTTTACCGACTGTAGGTCGGGTTTTTTGTATTACACATGGTTACATAAGCAGAACTGTACAGAATTCAGGTTAACTGAAGAAAATGGCGAAAGTAAATACATTTTATTTATACTTAGGGTAGCTTTATTTTTAGCTATAATGCATTCTCAATCCGTAATTGAGTTTCGACAAAGGTGTACACAACATGTAGAAAAAGGTTTAATTCAAACGACATTTTTATTTATACTTATGTAGCTTTATTTGTAGCTATAGTGCATTTTCAATCAGTAATTAAGTTTCGACAAAGGTGTACAAAAAATGTAGAAAAAGATTTTGATTTAATTCAAACGACACGAATGTTTTGTCAAACTTAATAACCAAATTAAGATTCAGTAAACACATTTTATATTTGCTATTTTGTTACATGGTATTTTAAAGACACCGTTGGGAATATGTTACTTGTCACTAACCATATATGACTATATGCATAGAAGAAACTATTTACTGTTTTAACTTACTTCCATCCAATATTGTAACACGATTTGCTTATTTATTTTCAGGGTTTCTTCTGTCCTCGAACACGACAATAGGTAATTGATTATAATATGTTTTCCTCACACAACCAAGATCTATAGGAATCGCCTTCGTTAGGTATTAAAGAATATACATTATACATATACATGTGATTCTAGTATAATTGACAAATAACGGGCTTAATCATACTTACAAGCAGGTTTAAGCTTGAAAACTTAAATGCAAGATTCTGTTTCAGCCCCGTGCGTTGACCTAGATTCAGCTTGTTCCCACTTCAACATATGTGGCCTGGACCCACAAACTGCTAAAAGAGTTTGCAGGAAACACTGCAATCTCTGTGACGTCGGTAGGTTACATCGCGATGATGCCTTTTACTAAGAGTCCTCAGCGTTTACCAAGAACCACACTGCGCTCATTTCAACATATGTGCCATCGATTTCCAAACATCCAAGACTTAAAGTAAACTGTTTTCATTTATGCGTAGTAAGCCTTACTAACCTCATTTACAAAAGACAGTCAGGTTTTTTCTTCAACATTCCATACCAAACAGACATATTGTTTTACGCATAATTAAAATTATATTCATTATTCAAAAATGAACATTTGACATGTAGGCGCCTTTGATAAATTATAAGAGCTGATAATGTAACGTGATATATTAACTGTAAAAGCAGTAAAACGCGTACGGTCGATAAAAGGCAGTGCCTTAGTACATATGATTTATAACCAAATATGTAAAGCTTTCGACAATACATGTTCTACAATATGGCATCATTGGGAATCTTCTTCATTGGTCAAACAATTACTCGTATGTTAGTACTAAAATTTCGTTGGAAGCTACTTTTCATCCTCTAAACAGTCGAAAGCTGCCTCAATATGCAGACTTATGCCATCTTTTAGTTCTTGTCTACTTAAACGATATTACGGAATAATTACTTAGCGTAACTAGACTTTTTGCAAATGGCAGTTTCTTTGGCAATAACTACTAAGGTCATAACTGCCATGTAAGCAACGCTAAACAATGATTTAAATGAACTTAATCCGTGGTCCAAACAGTGGCTTATCAACTTTAATCCAGCGAATTGTTTTCTTGTCTCCTGCCAGACGCAACAAACAAATCTTATTTTCAATGATACTTCTCCTTGTTGACCAACATAAATATCGTTTAAGTACCCTTAGACAGAACGGGCATAACACGAACATATAACTAATATTGTTTCAACCGTTTTACAATTCTAAGATCAATCAAATTGCTCAAATTCAAGCTAAAACGTCAAAAACCAGATTTACATTTCCTACCGTCGACCTCATTTAGAATATATATAATCGCGTATCGATCAACAATTCACATTAAAAATCAAATTCTAAGAGAAACAAGGTTTACCTCCGGAAAACTGTCCATGTTTAAGAAAAAAAGTCATACTGACTTAAGAAATAACGAAAGATATACAACTGTTGTCAATAATTTGTTAATGCTATATCGGAAAACCCCTTGTATTTATAATTGTTGAACATTCTCGATGCAAACATTAAATCAACTAACTCCTTAAACGACTTTATCCCTATCAACCAACTCTCCACAATTACTTTAAATCAGGCCAGCTTTTTATATCACCGACACACAAAGCTGTAGGAGGTAAACTAGAGTCTAGTGGCGGATCCACGATTTGACTTTACGGGGGCGTGACTTTATCAAAGGAAATAAGAAAATAATTTTGACTGTTTTGAATCCGCAATGAAGTCTTGCGGGCATGGATCGATATACTGATCCTGATTGGGAAACTGAAACGTGGAATACCGGCCATATTATTTAAAGTTTCATTTTCCTCAGAATTTAACAATCATCTCGATACGTAAATGTATAGATACGATCATATAAAGTAATTCTTTTAATTCTTGTTCGCTTTTCGAACAAATCATGTTTTACCTAAATATCATATAGTACACTATTAAAGCTTTTTAAGTTGCGTGTTAAGCATTAATTACAATTTTTAATACCTTAACATGTCATTACGTATGTCTTTGGGAAGAATGTAACCAATGTTGCAATAACTTGTGGCTCAACCATTTTGTAACCGATTAGCATATTATATTATAAATGGAGATGTTCTAAGACATAATTTTGTAAATAATATACAGGTCAAGTTAAAGGGCACCATGACAAAATGGCCCGTACAAAAACAAACACATATATCTGCACAAAACACACAGAATAACAAAACGTAACAGACATTCAGAATAAACTATGAGTATACGTGGACGTTTAATTCCTTAAAGAAACTAATTTCCATTTTAATGTGCATCGTTCATTTATGTCCTTGATCTGTATGCTTTGACAATCAGCATTTTGCTGGCACAGGCAAAATTAAATATTCTCTCTTTTTGTAAATAGTCGACGGAGGATGGACCATTTGGGGATCGTGGGGCACGTGTTCCGTTACCTGCGGAGACGGCACCAGTACACGCTCCAGAGTGTGTGACAATCCCCCACCTGCTCACGGTGGAGATGATTGCCAGGGCCCGCAACTCGACACAAGTACCTGTTTGACGAATCCGTGTCCCGGTAAACTAAAAATAATGACGAATAATGATTTAAATATAATCCTGAAAGGATGCAAGAAAATAACATAGTTCTATATTTCATGGTTTGCTTTAATAGAAGCTGCCAAGTGACACATTATTGGAAAACAATATTCGGACAAATAATTGTCATTGTACACAAAACATTGCACATAT
>Ga0224511_10001744_pt1 | contig 13675 bp, 11 predicted proteins | sample SF_May12_sed_USG_2_FD_169988 | JGI IMG/M metagenome (GOLD analysis project Ga0224511, IMG submission 169988) | Sediment microbial communities from San Francisco Bay, California, United States - SF_May12_sed_USGS_8_1 | ecosystem: Environmental > Aquatic > Marine > Sediment | place: USA...
AGATAACTGCCACCAGGTTGTCCATCCAGTATGCTCTCTGCATCAAATCGACTGAGACGGCCATGGTACCAACTGGAAACAAAACCAAAATCTACCCATTTGAAAGGCATTGCATTTTGATATGAGAAGGCCGAGCGCTAAGTATACATCTTCCAATTTTAAACCACCAAGAGTTGTACTTTTGCGCCTGATGTGATGTGGAGATGTGACAATACGAGAGACAAGTTGTTGTACTCAGGGGATACTATGAGGAGTGGCTGAGAAGCGTTTGGAAACGTGTCTCCTGATATTGCAGAATGAAACATGCAAATAAATACGCATGTTTGACTGACTATATGTGGTGCCACTCATTTCTACGGCAAATCTAATCAGAGTGAAAAAGTTTGACTAGTTGATAAATAAACTTGCGAGTGAATGACTATCACACTATTTTCAATTAGTCTAGCGACGATAAACTGCATGTTTTTTTTCAAATGAGTAACCAGCTGGCATTGCTTCACACGAATAATTTTCAAGGGAAAGTAAGCTAGGGAAACGGTGCAAAGTTCTATGGATCATGGACACAAGGAGCAAAAAAATCACCGAAGATGTGTGACATAAATTCACCAGTCCCAGAGTCAGTAAGGCACAAGTGGCAATAAAAACTAGCCAAACCCTTGCTAAGTCACCACTTACTTGATAATGAGGTCAATCAAACTCAAAGTCAAACTTCAGTTGTCACTCCCAGTGTCGTCTTTTGACTATCTAACTCCAAGATCAAGCACTAACAATCGACTTCGGTTTCAAAGTGATGATCGCGCACACTAGCTACTGCGTTACCACCCTTACAGTTGCAATGGTAGTACTTACCACTCTCCAAATGAGTAGTAACTCACTAGTTAACTTCTACTAGACAGACCCACTTACTTAATTCACTAGATAATAACTGAGGTTAAGAAATAAGAACCAGCCGAGTGAGCTAGCATATTGTCTTGAGAGTAACTCTATAAACCTGAAATAAGCGCCTAAGTAATGAATCGCTAAAAACAGATCGAGGAAAATAACCAAGAAAGCAATCTACTAAACTGATTAACTCACTTAACAACTTAGTTACTAACTGACACTTACAAGTTACTAACTTAACCTCCAGCAGTAATACTCACAGTCACTGACTCACTAGTCACGTCTTATACTAACCACTCAGTTACTGAGTCAGCGGTATCATGCCTACTCAGTGAGTTAGAACTCAGCAGTCTTCTTTCAAACTCAGTAAGTCAGTTGAGTTTTAGTTTACCGAGTCTGGACTGATTGAAGTCTACGTCAGTACGTGTAAAATAACTCGGCAACTCTGATATGGAGTGGAACTCACTGACACTGACCGAGTACTGGGCAGTTATTATTGAGTTAAAACAATATAATCTTATTCTAATGGTGCTAGTACTAGTTGTAGTAGTTGTAAATAATAATACACTAGACTAGTTATACTTATAGTTATACTTATAGCTATACTACTAGTATACACTACGTCTACAGTCAGTGACACTGACAGTCAGATTTTTTTACAACTAGAAATATGAGTTATTAAGTAGCTATAGTCTAGAGCTAAAACTGGTACGAGTTGTTGGCACTAGTAGTTAAGCTATAACTAGAAGTTAATCAGAGAGACATGGATGCTGGAGTGACTGTGACACTGAGACTGACAGACTCAGACTAGGTAGTGACTCAGTGAGTGAGACCGAGAAGCTCAGAAAGGCAAAGTCAGAAACGAGCACCGACCCCAGAAGAAACAACCACTTCGAAAGTAGAGAAAACTACGCCTAGTGTCCGGATTAATCAACCACAGTCCATTGTAATTTAATAGTATAGATATAACTGAGGCGGACTTGTGTTACTGAGTGAGTAATGTGCTTACCAGGCCTTGGGAGGTCCCTCAAGTCTGAGAGAGATTTCATTCTTCTCTTCATCAGCCATGATCACACCTTTTTAGGGGAGACCGTTGCACTTTTCCATTCTGGAACGTAAAGAATTAAAACCAGTTTTAAGCCAAATTACAAAGCGAAAAATCTCACGAGAACCGTTGATTTTTTTCTGACTACAAAATCATCGGGTAACATATTTTTCCAAAAAATCATTGGGTCTAAATTGGAGGCGACAAGTAAGCCCCGCCCACCGTGGTTCAATGAGAGTGAATTATTTTCAAGCTAGAATCAAACTCGTCTCTGCAGAAGGCAAGTGTGCGTATAATAACTAAGATCCTGTGCTGAAACTTTGCGCGGAACATATTCAAACTTCGTCACACTCGGGACTTCTGTTATTCAACTTAAAGTGTAAGTACTACGAATCAGTACAACCTCTGCCTGAGTATAAAAGTAAATCTAATGTAATGAGTAATTGTAATTCATCGAATCGACGGATCAACAGGTGGGTTACTCACTTACTGGGTATTCATTCAGTGATTCACCTTAGTTAGTGCATTTCTATTTTATTCTCACTTACGTAACCAGTTTCGTTCACCTAAATTTCTGTACAAGACAAGATCGAGCGATCGCTGAGCAGTAAACTAAAGCTCCATGGCTGTTTCCTCGTTAGTCGTTACTCTTACAAGGTACTGACATACGAATAAATCTTATGATAAGACTAAGACTAGAGTAAGAGTAAGAGCATCAGGCTCAGCACCGTATTAGTTATTTAGTACTAGTAGTAGTAGTAGTACTACTACTACACTAGTAATGTAAGACTAAGACTAAGAGTAACACGATTTTAGTGACGAGTAATAACTTAAGTAACTAGTAACGTAAGTAAGTTAGTAACTAGTGACTAAGCGAGTAGACGTGAGTGAGTCAGTGACGTATGATATATCATGTCAGTAGTGTATCTCTCAGTCTCTGAGTCTGACTGTTCCACCTCCATCTATTTGAATTGGTCATGACCGTGTAAAACTACAACCAAAAGCAAATCCTTCACCCTATAATCTGTCATTCTGGCCTCAAAGCAATTTAAGACCAGCGTGAAAAGGGCATCGCCTTCTCAGTTGTTCTCTTTTCTATCACTTACTTTCAACTACATCTCGCTGACAACTTCCCTTAGTCTAGTCAACCAGCCGCTGTACTAAGTCGGCGTAACCGTCAAGCCATATTATAAACCTGACATTGGATTTCAATCATTTCATAGGTTCGCAGAACTATCTCTCCTAAACGAGCAGAGGAAACTGACCAGTGTGGACATAGCAGTCAAACTACTATGCTCTAACGCTTTCGAGGTTGAGAAAATTCACTTGTGTATCGGATGACGGGTACCATGAAGATTGATTTTCGACGCGATCCAGTGGAAAACTTGTATGACATCGGGGCTAACATTGGCAGGTTAGTAACATGTCAGTCCTACCGTAATCTGTCTGATTTCCCAGACATCCGAGTCAATGCTGATCCCATGTGGTGTGACAGTGATCAGTGGCTCTATAAGTGTGTACATCATTAACATCGCTATCACTTGCTAGATTCCTACCCTACCAAAGAATGTAACCATGGTACTACCACTGAATAATGGTTGATAATCAAGCGAGAGCTGTCGCGTAATATTGTTTGACCTGACACCTTTTTGCGTAACAAAACTGAAAATGAATGGCTATTTAGTACATAATTTGTCCGTAGTTAAGGTTAAAATGTCTTTGGTAACCGGTTGCAGCTTACATGTAGGCCAATCTAGTTACCAAAGGTTTTACTGGTTACATCAAAAGCCTGTTCACTCTCTTCATTCGCTTTTGCTTAACTCCCAGCTGGATGATCTACAGCTGATGGACTAGGGTAATTTAAGTTCTATTGGAGGTATTTTAACAACAGGCCGATAACTGAATCAATAGTCCATAGAGGAATCATTTGATTACAGAGTATCTGGTCCAGTCCAATGTTACTAACCACCTGCATACCATCCAAACCAACTGAGTACGCCTTATCTTTACATCCTTCTTAGCAACTGGCTAGCTCATCAAATTCTATTTAACTGCTCAACGGGACTCAAACTGGGATTATTTGATGTGAAAGGCTTATCTAACCTCCACTAGACTACGTCCTTAATATACGGATGCCATTATTTTCAGTGGGAAGCACGCCATTGTGAAGAACTGCATTCACAAGACGACAGGGGTAGCGTACGCCGCCAAGTTCATCAAAAAAAGAAAGATTGCCGGAAGTAGGCGAGGCGCTCGAATAGAGGATATCGAGAATGAAGTACACAACATTCGAATGCTTGATCACGAGCACATCATTAAACTCCATGAAGTATTTGAGACTAGAAATGAGGTCATACTAATCCTTGAATTGTAAGTCGTAATCCTGCCATACTGTATTCTGCGTACATATCTGTATCTGCGCTACGGGTTTATTTTGTCCAAAGGGATTGCCGCCGCCTCATCCAGATATGCATTTATGTTTTTGATTGTCCCATTCCCCGCAGATTGGTGATCGCTTACAAAGGTAACGGCAATTTCCGTCGGCTGTGTTACCTCCTATGTTGAGTCAGTGCACTGATTCGGGCAATCTGAATTGCGACTTCGGTTTCCAGTTAACAGTGGGTGAAAGCCTGTCTCCTGAGAATGCAATCACATCAATCACAGCTCACTGGGCTTGTGGGTGTACTAAGCAGAAAGTATCTAAGCTAGGAATGCGATTTATATGTGATCAGATGAGTAATCAGTTTGTTGCCAGTGTGAAACGAAGGCCAGTTCAAGCCTACTACCGAAACATTTCGGATCGCAACATTTAATAAAGGAAGTCCACCTATGTAGATGCCCTCTCTATGGGACACATGGGTGTAAGTAGAAAGTCTGCTAATGACTCACCCAAGAAACGCTGAGTCAAATAGACTCAATAGGCCAAGTTCTGCTGTTCTGTCTTGGAAAGCACAAAATTGCTTTTACCGAAATGTTTGTAGTTACCTTGATGTTATGCGATTGGGAATAGGAAAAGGTAGCATTTGAGTTTTAAACACCGAACCGTTTATTGGCATTTTCATCTTCATCTTATCTCGAGCCTCAATTTAAAAGAGTTGTTATGGAAGCAATCTTCTTTGATTGCACCGACCTCGAGTAGATTGGTGGTGATGATAACCCAAACGTTTCACATTCGTTCTTGGCAATATAGCCAAAGAGAACCTCTCTTGACTGAGATACATTATGACACTGATGATGGTATGACCTCAGCCTGCAGTCAGAATGGAAGCGAGAGAGCGAATTGTTCTCTGGACTTCCTCCACCTATAGCTCAGCACTGGATGACTCACTCAGTTATCTAAGATTGCATCTATGGCATATAAGCCACGTAACGCTAGTAAACTCAGAGTGTGCCTGACCAGCAGCATATGCCAACAAGCTGCTATCATATAAAGTAACCGTTCATTGAACTGAATTCCTGCAAATCACAAGGGCACAAGCATAATAGCGTATATCCATTCATACGCTGAGAACGGAGTTATTAAATGCCTTTCAAAACATTTATTATGTATCAGATTGTATATGATTAGAAGGCTTGATATCAAAGCTGCGATGCTCAATTTTTAATGGTGGCCAAATTACGATGACGTTCCTTCCACGCACTGAGTAAAATGAATACAAAATATGTCAGGGATACCTCAAAGGCCGCATCATACTTTCAGTACTCAGCCGAAATACAATACATTGCCATTCTAGGCTTGAAATCAGCCCATCGCTTGTCAGATAAAATCCTAGACTATCCTATCTCGTGAGTTTTCTGCCTACACACTACCACATATCTTTTATTTTTCACTTTCAGGGTACGAGGGGGTGAGCTGTTCGAGTTTTTGGCCGAGAAAGAGTTTTTAGTTGAGGAGGAGGCCACAGTCTTCCTAAAGCAGATATTGAATGCTCTGAAGGCCATGCATGAACGGCACGTAGCTCATTTGGATATCAAGGTAAGCGTAAAGCTATAGACTGGGTACTTTCCATCGTCCTTTGGTGCATACTGTTTATCTCAGTCAGCTCTCTTGAGTCAGTTCTTTGATCATGTTTCTGTCACATTTTTATGATTTCTAACACTCGATTCATCTGTCATTCAACCTATTTATCGTAAGTGCACTTCCCTCTGTTGTGATAATATTTTCAGCGCCTCTCTCACTGAATCAGTTTTGCTGGATTGGTATACTGACTAGGCGCCTAGATACTTCTCCAAGTCAATGAAAGGCAAATTTATCTCAATTTGTGCTGCGCTGGCCATATAAGCCGTAAACATCTGCTGCTAAGGTGTGACTGGTCAAGTTTGTCTAAACTCTTATGATTATGCTAAAACTACTAGCATTAGCGACCAGCTTCTGTGTATAAGTTTACTCAAACCAGGCCCAATCCTATTCAGATAGACCATGTTTAGGTACTCATAGTTATGCTATCACAACGTGCTTTTGTAGTTCGTGACTGGTCATGGTAAACCCATGATACCCGACATTAGTCCTTCTTGCGCTGCATGGTCTGAGGGGATGGAACCAATTTGAACCCAGACAATCTTCTGGCTTTGTCTAGCCCGCCAGTAAAAACCCCAAATTAGCGCGCTGATTAGCCTTTTTCTAGCTCTCATCTATCAAATGCCGAGAGTCTGGCAAATATTTAGTAGATGCAGCAGTTAAAGGGGCCTGCAGCTTCGAAACATTCTGTGAGCTTGGATTGGTATCCTGCCAAGCTGGAGCCTCTCTTATATTCTTCCTAAATAAAAGGAATCGCATTCCTGCGGTGGACGCAACTGAAATCCGCCACCAAAGACACGTCCCGCAGTTCTAGGGATGCTCCATTCCGCGTGACAATTGACAAGATAAAAACACAACCTCATCAATCATTGTCGCAATATAGAGATTCCTGAGGGTATTTTTATTCTTGCCGCTACAGGTTCTGGCTTCATGGCTCGTTGCCCACCATCCACTTGTTTCTTCTCCTTGAGAGCCCTTAATGACTATTACATTCACAACAGGTTGAGCATCTCTCCTGTCAGATTGCCAACCCCTAAGAATCGCTCAGCTGAACTGACTCCTATTCTGTCATGATCCCTCTGGCGGTGGACTCTCTATGCCCGAGAATCCGTTATAGCGGATGTCACGGCTGTATATATCCCAACTTTCATCAACACCTATGGCTACTGATAGCACAAATTCAGTACACCATGGCCAGGCGTTTCTTCTCTCATCTTTAGCCCGAGAATGTGATGCTCCAAAGCAAAGAGTCTCGCAAAATAAAAATCATCGATTTCGGAATCTCGAGGAAGATTGACCCAAAGAACGAGTATAAAGACATGATCGGAACTCCGGAGTTTGTAGGTAGGTCATCGATCTCTATGGTCAGTCGGTCGCCAACACGATGTGTCGCAGCCGCTGTCAGGGTGACAGCATTAAATTCTTGTTTTTCCTGATTCCAAAGATTGTAACCAGGTTGGCCATTGGTAACCTCCGTACATGTTATCATTTCCTGTCAAGGTTTTTTTCTGGCTCGGTATTATTCAATGATTGTTCTCATCTCCCGAGGAGTGACCTGGCTGTATTCAGTCATGCATTCTCCATATAATCGATGCAAACAGGTGACCCACACATTAAAGTTTTTTCAATGCTGAGTATAAAAATTATTCGTCGTAATTCGATCCCTTTCAATGGTGTTTTTGTAGCTCTAGCTCACTAAATAACTCCTTCCGAAATCTGTGATTCAGTGCGCGTTCGATTCTTTATTTTGTATTGTAAAGACTGTGATTTCAGCTTTAGCATTCCTATATATTGTTGTCTAGACCAATCCTTTGCAATAGATTCAGTAGCGCTTGATCAGTTCAAGGCCTGCTACCAATATAGGTCCCGATCGATCGATTCACCTGGCACCCAGTCAGTTGATGTGCCAGTAATTGGCCCCATTAAAAAGGCATATATTGCATAATTATTAAAATCGGCAGCGCAGTGATGGAATTTGGTGCTTAATTAGCCGCAACAAACTCTTTCTACTTGTCAGACCGGTGATATGATTATACAATTGGGCCTATCACTAATGAGAGCCGAAAAGGTTTTTACATTCCAGACCTTGATTACTTCACGCTGGCCCTGGTCTAGTGAGTGCCAGGTCAGAGTTGGTTAAAAATTAACTGTCTAAAAATAAGTTTGGTCGCAAATGAGATGGTCATGGGAAATGTGACATTTTCTTTTAATCACTAAATGGATCCCATTTTAGAGCTGTTTCATTCTAAAACATTGGGAGAAAATAGCAATTCAAGGGATACATCTAACAATCCCTTCTGATAAACATTAATTATTAATATAAAATTCTATTTCATCGTACAAATCCAATTAACTGACTGCTTTTGGAGGAGAGCGATTTTAGTTTCCGGGAGATTTTAGTATAGTATAGAGCAGACCACATGGGTAGCAAATACCCAACTCCAGCACATTCATCCACCACGTGTGCTACACATAGGGGCATCTTAAATGTAGCTATTTTCAGCTAAGACATGGACGGGGTGTAATGTTAACAGCCTGTCTCTGTCTCTTGTAGCACCAGAAGTTGTGAATTATGAGCCGCTCCACCTAGGGACTGATATGTGGGCTGTCGGAGTACTGACATATATACTGTAAGTACCACCCGCTTGCCAACATTTCTGTCTCTACTCGGGTACTTTGCCATCCTATCCAATAGGCCTCCTAAGGCTGGGGGTTGTTGGAACGGTAGGAGCTAGAAGTTTTGTGGGGAGTTCATTCTCATAGTAGGCGGTCAGAATGACTATAATTTTCGATCTTAAATCACGCAATCTAGCCATTGACTTATTTTGATATCTCACAAACCCTATCTTTATCTCCAGAATATCTCTGTCGGTATATCTCTGCTGGTCCTTTGCACGTGTAGCTTTCTAACCAGAAAGTAAATATGGTAGAAACCAGAGGCATCCGTTGGTTTGATGCGTATGAATTAGATAGTGACTAGTACGTTATATAGTGTTACCCTGCCAGTGACTCCCAGCGGGACTAACTGCACTCCTTGCTCTGTCTGGCGCTCATGCAAAGCGGCGACCAAATGTCTCCAACAGGTTATTTTGATAAATACGGACTCGGGGATTGGAATGTATTGATTGCGCATTTGTCATAGAATGATTAAAAAGCTCAAGTCTGTCATGAGAAAGGCTGCCTCTCACCCAGATATATTCTGCACTAGACTACCCTGGTTTGGTTGCAAGAACAAAAAACCTAGGTTTGTCGTTTTGTTTCCAAAATGTGTGAATTTCTCACGTTTCACTCCTTAGCTCAGGGATATTTATTTTCCAGTGCTAGAGTTTCACTCTCCTTTCATGCCACTGGCAATGTAAACACTTCCTTACATCATATCAAAAGAGTCGGCTGATCATAATCTATGTTTCGTAGGGTCTTATCTGCTGGTAATCCGTTCAATTGACCAATTGAGACCAGATTCTAAATTGTTTTTATAATGTTGAAGGGTTGACTTTCCATTCGTGTTTGCTCAGGTAGCCGTGGATATAGTGAAAGTAGGTGGGTCCATGTCATATTACTAAACCCGCCCGTCACGGACCTGGTCTCTCTACCAGTCCATGGTATCCTTGGGATCATTGCTATGGAACCAGTCATTAGGCAGGAATTTTTCCACAGAAAATTAGCATGATACCCTCTCTGATATATTAGGCAATTATCAGTGTCAATGCACCAGGGGATGAATACTGGTCATTCCTATGCATCAACCTCCTCCATGTAATGTATCCTGTTTTCTCTATTTTAAACTCCCGGGTCAAAAAAAGGTGAGGGCATTGGGCCAGTTTTGATTCAGATTACTATTTTTTGACCCGGAGGACCCATCACATCAGTCTTGTAAATACGTATCCATCAAAGCAATATTAATGTTTGTGTCCCTTAATTGTTCTTTAACAGATCGCGTGCAAAAGCTCTGTTCCAGTCTTTTCACCTGGTAGTCCCCCACCCTATCTTCATCTAATACGCGTTTATCCTGAATCTGACCTAGCAGGGCTTTGGAATCAAAATTTGGGCGCGGGTGTATGTAATTATAGGGCTTCTATGAAGGCTAGTCTCGAAATGACCAACTTGACTGGGTATAATTGAAGGTTTAGTATCGCCTATTTACAGTTATGCAGTGACATCCGATCCAATCACGAATATTCTTCAAAATGTAATAACGTCGATACATGTCATCCTAAACGTCCCTTTGTGTCCGTTCTAGTTTTGATATAGGCTCTCTCAGCGATAAACCATCTTAGTTGGTGATGTCAGGCAACTAGGAATGATGAGAATGCATTAACCCGCAACTTCATGTATCATATAAATTGCCATTGCCGCGGGGCAGTTGAGCACTCACTCCATCTGCTCAGTAATATATGGTCAGCGTATGGGATAGCTGAATAGCTCAGTGGTAGAGTGCTGAGCTCGCAACCATGAAAACCCGAGTTCGAATCCCGGTCATGGTGGCTCCCATTGTGAATATGAGCTCTTGCTGCAATCCTACTTCAAAACAAAAACAGGCCTCACTATGAGGTGGGAGGTTGATACTGGCCCGCTCGTGGTGCTCTATGCTAAGCCGTTGCTGGTGCAAAACCAAATATATGACCTGGCAACTTCATCGTAACAGTGAAGACATCATGCATGAATAACCGTATGAGCGTTAGTCCTTCTGTCACATATAAGATCGCTAGATGTGCATATTTACCTAGATGTACAGATGCATTCATTGGTAGTGGCAAGTGGACAGGCCTATGACTTTCAGGAATCTTATGTTTGGTTGATTGAACTCTGCTTTTTGTCTAGGTTAAGCGGAGCTTCGCCATTCCTGGGCGAGACACTACAGGAGACCTACCACAAGATCAGCTGCGTCGACTACACCTTTGATTGCGACTATTTCGAAGAGACGAGTGATCTTGCCAAAGACTTTATCAGTCGGCTATTGCAGAGAGATCCAAAGTAAGATGTTGTTATATCTGTGGGGACCGTCACTTTGTTTGAACAACTGACTCATCAGTTGTGTTCTGTTTTGTTGCGTCGGGTTGGGTTGTTTTGCATTGTGTTGTGTTTGCTTTGTATTTGCTGATCACAGTTTCTTGTCCATCCTTGAGCTTTTTTACTAGCAAACGTTGAGCTTTTTGAAAGTCCGCTTTCAATTTGATCCGTGCTCAGTGACATAACCTGCATCAAGGAAGACCCACACTTACTACCAACTATGTCGAGTTGGGTTTTTTGGAATCCGTCCCCTTCCGAGACTTTGGTTCCATCAATTTCATGAAAATATGGCTGGTGGTGCACTGCTATGGCTTATATAACAGCAATAGCAAACCAGGATACTTCAGTTTTTATGTTTATAGGATCCTATCAATTCCCCACCAGTTTCATTCCCCTGATTATCGATAATGGTGCATAGAGTTATAGAGGCTAGCTCTATAGAACAGTAACCCAAACTGTGACCTATAGAGGGTGTAACGCAAATGGCTGGGCTGTCCACAACTGCGGTAAGGTACCCGCCGGGCTGCCTTCTGTGAACACCAAACTTCCCAGCTTATTACTGCTGGCCTGCTACCAAATAACTTAACCATTTGGTTATGTAAACACTTGATTGAAAACCATGCAATCCTTTTATAACTGTAAATCACTTTGCCGGAAGTGTATGATTTGATTGAATCTTCATTGAATAACCTGTACATGTATAGGTCTACAAGTGGCACGCTGTGCCTATTATTAGTCCGATGTGCTGTTATGCTATAATAAAACTGTACTACCAACATCGGTTTCCAAGCGGTTATTTACACCCTTTGTGTATGAGAGAAAGTCATTATTTATGTGCAACATCATTTACACTGTGTCGATTCGCGTCCTCGGATAATGTCATGTAAATTGGCGTAGTTCCTATTTTGGTAGTTTCTTCCACGATATAGATTCCTCCTATAAGTTCATTACCATATATGTCCATCTTGGTCACATTGACAATGCAGACAGGAAATAATAATATTTTTTTTGACTGTTTCGCTGCAAAGCTGGCTTGCTGACAGATTTTTCCACTTTTTCAGACGTAGAATGACGGTTCATGAAGCATTGTATCATCCTTGGATAGAGGTAAGTGTTTGTTTGCACTGGCTCTGGGGTATTTAGACTTTATACCAGTCAGTCAACAGCCAGTGGTTAGTTGTGGTATTGTTTCCTATAACATGAAACAGAGATGGCTGACGCCTGTGATATTTTCATAATCACTGGTGCAGTTACTCATGGTTATAGCCACAATGAGCAGCAGCAGTCATGGCTAGATTAACCAATGACCTGCTAGTGATTCCTTTTGGCCATTCTATTTGTAACAATATGCTAATGCAGACTATTGAGTTATTTCACTTGAATTTATTTGAAAGTTTGCCAACTAAGTACAATGAATGTCCTCAGCCAAATAGTGCTTTAGTATTACCCTTAATATAATCTCCTCTTCTTTTCGGTAGACATTTTTAATTCAGCTGCCAGGGGGATTTTTTCCACTGAATAATTATGCATGTGTTGGATTTATTGCCTTGTTGTTGGTAGCGCATGTCATGTGTTGACTTTTGTGCCCGTAGACTCACAGTAGGCTCATCTGCGGTTTCTATACCTTATGTGTACGTATCGCTGACACTAACCAACCATCAGGCCATTCGCCAACAGGCTGTTTTGAGTTCACTAAAACGCTGGTTGCAGCGCGCATTGGTCCGGTTTACCTTCTCACCTTCTATTGGTTGGTTCCTCAAAGTTGAAACATTGAGAGAGTAGATAACTTCCACAATAAGCAACACTGCACTAATCTCGGTGTTTTGTGACGTTGATGGTTACTCACTGAAATTGCTGTGAAAAATTTATTAAACTCCGGTAACTATCTGCTCATGCCGACTGACTGAAATACAACAATCCGTCGACACCCACTCTCACTCTCTCTTTCTCTCTGCATATGAGAGCATGCTGCTGTAGAAGTTGTCCTACCGTGTGTTTTTATTGTGTAGCCGAGGAAAGAAGAACAACGAACCCTGAAGAGAATTTCCTCTGTCAAGACTGAGAATCTGAGATCGTTTATTGCACGCAAACGATGGAGAGTGAGTGAGACCTTTCTACCACCAGCAGTGTAGTCTTTACTGACCGAGATATGACTATGTAAAGGCACTGCGCTCTTTACTTAAAGGGGTTAAGCCATGGTCGAGGGTATATGCGTTTTTGGAGTTGTGTTCCCCTTTCTTAAAAGGAGGCAACTCCACTTTAATTGCAGCGATAGCGAATGGTCTTTTTCTAACAAGCGAATGTCAGTCACTCGAATAACTACGGCCCAAATGGCCCAGATAGAAAAAGAAATGGGATCTAATTACTAAAACTTAGTAACCTAACGATCTTTACTCCCTCATCACATAGACTAGAGTAGAACTCGAAATTGAACATAATGTCGGAGGGACTGAACTAATAACAAGGCTTTACTGGGTTTTCCATTGTCCTAAATAAAGGCCCTTGCATTTGGGTCTCTATCATTGTGCAATAGTGGCACTATCGCTCGCTGACCGAGGTGACGAACTGCACTCTGAAACCCACTTCTATATTTTTATTGCACATTTTCTCCATTCAGGCTTGTGTAACTGCAGGTCTAGTACGCACCTGCAAGAGATTTTTCCAAACATCAACGCATGAGCCGAGAAATCAATGCAAACACCAACAGATCTGTGTTCATT
>Ga0224511_10001745_pt1 | contig 13674 bp, 6 predicted proteins | sample SF_May12_sed_USG_2_FD_169988 | JGI IMG/M metagenome (GOLD analysis project Ga0224511, IMG submission 169988) | Sediment microbial communities from San Francisco Bay, California, United States - SF_May12_sed_USGS_8_1 | ecosystem: Environmental > Aquatic > Marine > Sediment | place: USA...
GTTTTCAAAGTCAAAATTTTGGGATATTTTGAAGCATAAGCAATGGAAATGAACAATACAATAAAATCTACTGAAGGTGTGCTATCTGATAACCTGTGAGCCTCTTTCATGAGTCACCAGCGGTCCTCTCTTATGGACTAGACTTGCAATCTTGTTGAAAGTAACCATGGTCCAGAATGGCATGCGATCTTTGAGCAGGATGCTTTCAAGCTGCTGCTATAGCTCAATGCGCAGAATATAGTTAGGAGACTCAACTGACTCAATGTACTGGGCAGTAGTATTCACAGTACGCCATAATGAATGTTGTAAATCTTTTGTATAATGTAGTCCTAAATGGCACATTAGGGGGGGTACATCACAGGGGGTACAGAAGGGAGCTTATCCAGTCAGAATGATTCATTAGGCCACATGTAGTTTATCCAATGTAAATCTCTTCGTTTCCACGCACATTTCAGTATGCATGAAATATTTTTGTGTCACCAACTGCACAGAGTTGCTAAGTGCATGCGGTCTCTTTGGTTATAAAAAGATTATATCCTTCTTGTAGAATGAAAGAACCACTGAAAGACACTGTAGTGCAAGTATTTGAGGAGCATGAAGATTCTGTGTATGCAGTAGAGTGGTCATCAACTGATCCATGGGTTTTCGCTTCCCTCAGTTATGATGGCAGGCTGGTTATAAATCATGTTCCAAGGACTGAGAAATACAGGATATTATTGTAGTCAAAATTAGGGGTCACTCTAATGCATCTGAGCACTGAGAAACTAGCGCTGATCATAATTATGGTACTTTATGTGTAGATTAAAAGGTTTTTAATTGGTGTATCAGTAAAACTATATTTCTGGAATCTTTTTAATGCAAAGTCATGCTGCTAATATAGCAAACTATGTGTAGGTCGATCATGGCTATCATAGCTCATAAATTGCTCAGCACTTAGTAATGGTGTGAGAACAACCTTGCTGTTAATAGATTGGACTAATCACCAGCAGGTTCACTGATCTTGACTAATGGCACTGGCGTGATAGCTAGACTTGGCGATCCGTAGCTCGTACAGCTATGCCGTGTTGCCGTGTGCCGTGTTGAAGGAGATCAAGCCCATCCTTATACTTGATTTTACCCACTTGCTAGATCGCTTTATATGCTTGTTTGTTCAGGAACTGGGTTTTCGTGAATCCAATTCCTCAATAAGCTTTTGGGTTTGTTCCAGTGTGGCCTCATCCAATTCCTAAAACAAACAGCTATTAGGCTGTGTGCCAACCATTGCATTATGTTACTTGCTAGCTGAAGCAATAATAAATTATAGTAATTAGAAACCAGACTACCATTTATCTGCATGAGAGCATGTTTTATCTTTTTACCCCTTTATTAGATATCGAGGTCACTGGCTCAACCGTAGAAACCATGAGAACTCTCTAGCCAGCAACAATATAACTGCCATCAAGATTGGAGTAGGTAGTCCGTGCACTCATTTTAGTGCAACACTAATTAGACTGACTAATTGCCGTTTAGCACTGTTTGATGGACAGCAAATATAGTTTTCATAGCCTGTTGGCACAGTTAGGCAATCTATATAGTGAGGGCGTTAGCAAACACCCATGCGGAAACATCCGAATACCTGAAGGATAGCACAGCTGATTGGGAATATTATCCAAATTAATCTCTTCGTGTACATGATTTATCCACCGACAAATGCGAAACAGAAAGCTCACCGAATCAGGCAATATGCGACCTTCCAACTTTGAGATCTGCTCAGCCAATTTCTCAAACTCTCGCTTCACCATTTCTAGAGCATCATGCTGTGCCCTCTGTAACTCAACTGTTTCTTCTTTAAGCTTGCTAAAGTCTTGTTTGACATGCTGCAAACGCTGCAATGCCTTGGCTGGATTTAACTAAAACAAAGCAGAGATCATAGGACAAAGCCTTCAAATGAGAGTGGTATTTCACTACCATAAAACATTCGCTCTTCACTGGTGCTGAAGATCCGGGGTTTAAATACAACACGTGCGCAGGATTTTTGAACAACTCGCTTTGTTAACCTACCAGCAAATTGGTAACAGACTGTCATCACAGCTGAGAAGGTGAAAACGGTGAGCAAGAGGAGTGGCACCCCGCCTCGATTACACCGTTCAGGTTGGTTCTCTAGCAGCCACTCCCCCCACACCGCCAGTGGTTATGGTACAACCTTTACCTTCGGATGGCTAGTGGATGCTGATAACAAGACCAGAAACCAGTTATTAACTAGATGACAAATCTCAAACAGGAGGCTCATTGCACTTACCACCTCATCTTCAAGACCATCTGAGTTAAGGGCAAATTCTTTATCCAACTTCTGATCCAGAGTATATATTTCTGTTTCTGCGTGTCGAAACTGTCAATAAAAAGAACACACAATATTGTTTTAACAGACGCAGGCAATCACGTTTATTATTACTAAAGGTATTAAGATACTAATCCATAGATTTTAAGTAGGGATGACTAACCTTACACTCCAAATCGTGTATGGCTCTGCCCAGGTCTGCGCTAAGAAGGGTTTGTTGTGGAGCCGGTGTCACTGCCTGTAATATATAGTCAGCTGGTCACCACCATTCAGGGATTGCACAATCAAAAAAAGATTTATTGCAAATCAGAACCAATCAAAAATTCAGGTGATAAGAGCAGTTTTATATACATCGCATGCGACAACATTAAATAGTTTTTGTACAATAAGTATGCGTTTTTGAAAAGCTGCCTCCTTATGTACAATGGTTCTAGAGTCTTGTTATGGCACTTGTGACTGGATATGACCTAGATATGTGGAGCGTATACAGATTTTTCATCTTAGCATGATGACTGATAGGGTACTCCAGTGGGAAAAGTAACAGGTCATTTACTGAGCAGACCAATTACAAAACTAACAGTTTACCAAGTCAACAATAACTAAGCAATTACCACTACATTAAAGTAATTAATAAATCAGGCATTGAGTCGGCTAAAATGTCGACGTTAAACTTGAAGAAACCACATCGCACAAGTAACGAAAATTCTGAGTTTAGAGTTAGCTCCTCACACTTTGATTCACCACTATGATCATGATCAGATTACAAACCGAAATAACTGACTAACAACACTGACTGCAAGTGTAAATGTAATGTAAACCTTTTTGCACAATAAGTGTAATTCTCTACACTACACTACTATGCAGTACTCTACATCACAGAAAGTCCTATATTACAATATCTAAGTATAACTAATTTAGCAGTGTCATTGTGACTGTCTGTGTGTAAGCGTAAATCATTCAAAACGCGCCATCCGACTCGGTTTGGTTAATTACTAAGTAAGTTACTTCTTTCACTCGGTCTACGGGTAACTGACTGAGTCACTCACTCCACTGGAGACAGGACAGTGGTAGATTCGGGTGGTGAGAAACTACATACTCTGTACCCTAGTACCTTTGAAACAATGTACCCTGCACTCTCGAAACCAGGTACCCCGTACTCTCGAAAGCATGTACCAAATACCCCAAGCTCGAAACCATGTGCCCAGTACATTAGATACCATGTATTTCCATAAGTTGACCAAAAAAGTGGAATAACCCCAACAATTTTTATAAATGAAGGCGAGTCCTTGTCTTTTCAGTATAACACAACATGAGGGAGACAAACAGAACCACTTTCGTGTTTTCCTTTTCAATATTCAATTTAAGACACAGTGTATCGGGTAAATTTCACCACTTTGAATTTCACGACTTTTTTACGTTACAATACCATGTCTGAACATGGGTATGGAAAGTGAAACAATAGACATATTATTTATGCTGAAAAGTCAAGATTTAACCTTAATTTTTAAACATTGGTGGGTTATTAGACAGTTTTCTGTCAACATTCTGATGAAGGTACATAGTAACATACTAATACTAGTTTCAAGGGTACGACTACGAGGTTTCGAGGGTACTGGTACATGGTTTTGAACTTGGAGTACAGGGTTCATGCTTTGAGAGTATGGGGTACCTGGTTTCGAGAGTACTGGGGTACATGGTACTACTCTCTCACTACCCTGGACCTGGTGGATTCTCAGCTCACGTCTGTACTAGTACTAGTAGTAGTGTAGACTGTAGACGTAGTGACTAGACTAGACACTAGTCTCGTGTACATCCGAAGAGCGGCAAATAACAATACCACCCACCAACTTACTTGGTCATCTCCCAAGCTGTCCATCGTATCATTTGCTGACATCCTGATACCGCAAATTAACAACTGTGTGAATCAATAGGAGACCAACTGCATCAACCAGAAGAAATAAGATTAGACACAATAGGAACAGGAACTTCCAGTCCAACGCCTGACTCAATCGAACTGAGCGGAATTAGTCTATATAGGTCGCTGCGTCCTGTTAACATCTCCGAATTGGTTCATAGGGATCTCTGGAGTGCTATTAGCTGGTTGGCTGAGTATAAACCAATAGCAGATATTCTGACGACGACAAATATTTCGCCGAGGCACAAATTTCGTTTCGCACCGGTCCAATGCTCCAGCATAATGCGAGGTGGGCGGAGCCAGCGCCAGCAGAGACTAGGGGTTCCCATTATAGTTTATATGAAACAGACTCGCCTTTCAAGATCTCAAACATCCATTAATACCCCCCCCCCCATTAAATGACCTTCTGAAGTTTTGAGTAGTAATGCTGGATATGCTTCTATCTAGTCGTGTTGGAAGATTACACTGTAATGTGAACAGGCTGATTTGTGGCCAACAACCAATTTCCTCAATCCTAGTTCATGCTATATATGTACAATAGATAGCCATTAGATGTAATTCAATGTAGTATACATGTAATGTAAAGTGGAGTTTACATAAGCGGTTGCCACTTGAAAACTGCTGAAAATGGGCGTCAAATTCCTGCGCTCCAGCGGCAGAGAGCCGATGCTGCATGGTCTATTAAAAGTAGACTATTTTCTCCAACTACAACCGGGCGGTGATCAATGACAACGCAGATTTAAATTTGCCGCTCTACTGAGTTCGCACTTGGCCTATACCAGAAGCAGAAGTCTTCCCATTACTTGAGAAAGTAGTGCATGCAGCATCAGATCTCAACGGAACGGCTGCTGTTTGTGCGGTAGAATTTTACACTCATTTTCAGTGGGACACAACCGGCAACCAGACTGCAACCGCTCATGTAAACACCCCAGTGCTGCCGCTGTATGTGCCGCTTGCCGCTTGCCGCTAACTGCCGCATTGCTGCTGTAAAAAGCAACTAATAAAAAATTGTTTAATATATGAGTATTACCAGTAAAATTAAACCTCAACTATACTATGACATCTTGAATGTCTATTTCTATAGGTTTCTAAACTTTTGTCTCAAAAAGATAAAAAAGTTCTTGATGTGTGGTACAAAGGCCCTTCTCTCTACTAGGAAGGTTTTGCAAAAGAGACGTTCATCTTTTAATTCGGTATCACTAGAATATATGCTAATGCCTTACCTTGCGTTCGCTCTAAAAACATACCCTGTTTCACAGCCATAAAAAGTTGGGTGAAATACAGATTTTATAAAAGTGTAGTGTAACCCATCTTGAAAAACTCCACGTTTTGCTAATGTCTTGATAGCAAAGACACACCGGGTGCATTTTGCGTTAAGTTGTTCAACATTTTTGGCAATTGACTATGCCGGGCACTTAAGCAGTTGGTACAGTCTCTAATACTTTATTGCTGATCTATACATTGCTAGTATGCTCTTGTTTGGATAAAACCATCGGACAGATCATGCCTGCCTTGAATTGCATTCAATAATCAAGGCACCATAACCAGTCTGCAAAAATATGCCAGATACCCAGCAGGTTTTAGGCGGATCATTCCTGATTGTGAATATTACATAAAAACGTCTTTCATGCGTATCATTTAGTTTGAGGGTCTCATGCAGTCATCTTACCTGCCTCACCAACACCTTCCCCATTAGACGTGGATAACACCGGCCTGGTAAATCAGCATACGTTGAGCAACAGCGTAGCTATTCATTTCAAACTGCTAGCAAATGGACCAGGCTAAGTTGTCTTAAAATCTTTTAACATCAGTCAGAACTGCATTATAACTGTGCTTGGTAATAATTACGCGCCTCCACAGCAGTTCTGCAAGCCATCTTACATTTAGATATGTATGAATGTCAATCAAATACTCCACTTTAATAAAAGCTGGGCTGTGAATTCAGACACTCTGCTAGTGCTCAGGAATCAGCTGTATAAGAAATGACTGGGTATTTGCTGTAGACTGGTTATGGTTCCTTGATTATTGAGTATATAGCGCCGCATGACCTTGCTGTTTGATCTCTGATGCGAGAGCTTAGTTATATCCAATCGCTATAGTCATATACGCACGCGCGCATACACACACACACACACACGGTCTTGAACTAAAATTGCAGACATTGCTATAGTAGCTATATAGTGGTCTGTCACTTGGTCACCTGAGGACATGACTTCATAGCAGCATATCCAGCATAATCCAGAAGACCATTTAATTGACCAGAACAGGGGGGACAATAAACATTGGAAAAGCTAAATATTCAAAACTGATTCTTTCACCATAAAGCTGAGTTGTTTGATTTCAACTTGCTGTATAGACTTCTATTTCTAAATGGGTATTTGTGGATGTTGGAGGCCTTCAAAAGCTAACCTTTTCATATATGTTGTAATGGGAGCCTATACCCCTAAACGCTTCTATACCTTATACCCCAAGAAGATGCCGCTGCCGTCCACCTAACTTCTGGCAAAAGCGGTCATTTCATCCTATTCCATGGTCTGGATCAGAGCCTCATAGACATAAAGAACATGTTTCTATGTGTCTGCAGAGCCCTAAAGGGCTCTGGTCAAGTTTATTCTTCAAGTTTAACTAAGTTTAAGTTTAATCCTATGGTTTCCTTTCTGTTTCTAATTCTAGTTTTTCTTTTCGTCTCTGCTGACAAACTACAGGTAACTAAATGGCATTACTTATCGTTCCCCTTTAGTTGAGTTTACATGAGCAGCAACGGGTCAAAATGGCCTTCAAATGCCAAATGGACATCAGCTTCCGGGGACCCAGCAGCAGAACGTTGATCCTGCATGCTCTATTTTGTTCAGCGTCAGGTGAGCGGCAATCAATGACAATGCAGATCTAAATTAGCTGCTCTATCGAGTTCGCCCGTGATTTATATACCGGAAACGGAAATCTTTGCAAATTAAATGCAATCGATGCTGTGATTGGTCACCACACCTGTGCCGTTTGAAAAATTAATGGATGCAGCATCGGCTCACAGCGGTACTGAGCAGCACAGACAGCAACACAGACATGGGTGCCTCTCATGTAAACATCCCAGCGCTGCCACATTCTGTGCCGCTTGCCACTAGTTGCTGCCCGTAAACCTGTTATAAAAGGACTCGTAAAACAATTAATCGAGTTATTGTAAATAACAAGTGAGGCAGGGAAAAAAAATACTAAATCAAAACCGGAGCTCCATGACAGCTAAAAACAGCCAGTCTGAATCCACAATCAGGATCGTGGTTTGGAGTTGTAAATAGAGGACAAAGTTCAGAAAAGGAATGTGCATTCTATTTCAAAACCCCATAAAACAAATAAAAATGAATGTGATTGTCTGTGTTTATCTGAGGGGAATCGCTCAAAGCTGTAAGAATGAGCTGTTACCTGTGTAAAAACATTAGTCATGAACAGGGCGCTTAAGGTAGAATTGAGCCGAAGTAGGCATTCCAGCTTATTTCGCGCATATATCGCCAGCGAATTCCGTTGCCGAAACTGCTGACTCACTATATATGATTTTATCAATTACACAAAAATGAAGTTGTTTTCTGTGTCATGCATGGCCAGCTCATGTGGCACTTACCCTGGCTAGTCTCCTGGTAGGTTAATACCGGTTCGATTTTGTGCCAGACAGTCCCAACATCAATGTGATGGCTTTGTTCTTGTCTATATTTTAGGATAATTCCATGAGCAGTGACTAATGTTTCTGATTAGGCATGAATATTCCTATTAGACATTAATCAATGATATGTGTGAAGACCGCATGACTGATCAGATCATAAATCGTAATCATATAGTTACATATGTCATATCTCAGTTCCAGGCTGTATATAAACTTTGTTAGAAACTACTCAGCTTTAGTCAACAATCTGAGCTCAGTGGCGACCAGTGGGTTATAATTAAGCTACCATCAGCATTCAATAGACAGTATTTGTGAGCCTAGTTACAGGTAAGAGAAATAAAAGAGTAAAAGCCTCTGCTGCTTGCACGTGTTAAACTTGGTATGTTTTCATTTTGTCTTCTGTGATGTTTTTTAGAAACATGGGTGCAGTGGGTGCTTCTGTGACCGCGTTGATGTTAACAATGGGATTCACTACCATAACCATGTTGGTCGCCGTGATCCGTTTAATACCACCGCTTCGAAGAATGGTGAACGCCAAGTTAGAAAACATGGATGATGGTAAGTGATGCGATGCACATCGTATTCTCGCCATAGGCAAGAAACAATAAAACCCCTAGCACTTTACATACATATCGTTTATATGATGTGTTTTATGTTAATGGAACACGGTTTAATTTTTTATTCAACTTAAGAGATGGAAGAGAAGAGAATTTTTTTCAAGCTTCGGTGTAAGGCCTCGAGCACACTGGCACAAACCTATACGTAAAACCACAGGTGCCTTTGTGTATAAAGTTTGCTTAAGACTTTCTGTAGGTAATTCAGCATCAAAGGTCTTTGAGATATGATTGTTAGCCGTGTATTACATTACAACCAGTTAGCTTATTATACCGTCAGTTTCGGATCCCGACGTTAAATAAAGAAAGCCCTCCCATAGAGCTACCTTTTCTATGGGGAACACGGGAGCAAGCGGAAAGAAGCAGCATCAGTGTGGACAAGGCCTAATTATGCCATGGTATACTCTGGTTGGTTTGAAAATGTATGTTTTAATGTTAGAATTGTATAACAACTTTTCATTTAAGCCATCAGCTGCATTAAAACCTTTCCCTGTATGCCAAAAGGATGTTTTATATTATGAAGTGTTGGGTGTCCCGTTAAAAAACTCCTTACATCGTGTACCCTTGTTCCAGCGAACAGATATATAAAATAACCGTGAAAGTGCATCTGATGATTTTATTTAAATCTTTGTAATTTTTGTCATCTGGAATGAAGTCATTCAAACACGACCGGCGCATACAAATAATTTTGACATTTATATTTCAGATGTCCCAAAAAAGATGGTGCTAACAACTGAAATGATTTCATGGAAACAACTCTACGTAGGTTTTTCTATTTTCTATAATCATTTATATGGACAATGAACAGATGAATGCAGCTAGTTGCATGATGCAATTGTGGCCTATGATAATGTGATCTTGCATGAAGAAATTTCCAATTAATTTCTCAAGTCAGTCAAATTGCTGGGTTCTGTTGTTCTCTATGATGCTCTTCTTTTGCAGCATGTCTATAAAGAAGCGATACAGCTGTTATCCGAATCTGTCTCGTTAGCTGGACCAGCGGTTGATTCAACTCTGGCCGACTTGAAGACAAAACAAGACGTAAAATTATTGGCACTGTCTAAACCAGGTGAGTGGTCCACATTGATTACATGTAGGATTAACCAAATTTCGAAAAATCAGTTAGGTCGGAGATTAACCCATTTTCCTTATGTCATGGCAACACGTTATTGGATAATGGAGTGGGAGATTAACCAAATTGCACCTATATAATACCCGCCCTGGCATTTGTTTACAGTCTAGCCGGCTCAACCATATCATAGGCATGTCATAACTCTGCCCATTGACAGCTCAACTGCCCATCCGGTATCTTGTGCCCTGAATTCCTGTCCGGCTTGTATTAACCAGCATTGCATCACAGAACACACATTCAGTTGCTCTCCTTCAATTTGGTCATGACCATTAGCCAAGGTTCATTTCGTTGCAGGCCGCCTTCTTGTCCTCAATTTTGGCAGTGGAACATGAATACCATTTGTCTCAAAGATCCACAAGTTTAATGAGCTTGTGTCGAGATTTGGGATGTTAGTAGATTTTCACATTATCTATCAAGCTGAGGCACATCCCATGGATGGATGGATGTTTGAGAATGGCTACATGCAATCAATACAGCATAGAACACTGGATCAACGAGTGGAGGCAGCTGAAAAGTTCACTACTATAGCTCAACCAAAGACTAAAGTTTATGTAGATCATATTGACAATAATGCAAGAAATGCATATGGTTCTAGTCCCAGCCGGCTTTATGCCATCTTAAATGGACTTGTAGTCTATCAAGGCGCAATAGGTCCACTATTTTATGATATTGAAGGATTTGGCGCTTGGTTACAGCAATTTATCGAAAGACAAAATATATCAACAGATAGCAATTCCTAGTTTTGGGTTTGATTTGGCATTTTCAATAGGGTGAAGGCCGCGGAGTAGGGAGAATCAATGTATCAATTTATGAAGGAACTGGTTTAAAAGCATCGCTCGACCAGGTTCTGGAACCACTACGATGCAAGTTTCTACCCTACGAGCGCACCAGAAGCCAGAAGCAGGCACAGTTTGTCATAAAATTCTATCTCTTACTTTCTTAAATGTCTGATACCAAATATGTTTTATAATTATAATATATAATTATATAGTAATATGCACTGTGTATATATTTATATATGATGTATGATTTGATCTCTGGGTGATCTATCTTTCAACAGGAATAAAGTTATATTTTTTATCAAATAGTCAATAATTGATCATACTATAAAGTCCACAGAGATCATACTGGTTTATACATTGTTATTGTATCTCGTTATGGAGGTAGCATTGAGGCAATCAATTGCATTGATTGCATATAATAGAGCATTATTGCCTTTTCCCCAGACAAGATAAAGACATTTTAATCAATCAGATTTCCTGTCGGGAATATTGGAGAGTGCTTATTATTACAGCCACCGTGTGATCAGAGATGTGCATTGAGCCAACTTCGAAAAAATTGTTGGTTTGCTTTGATTGTTACATAGGAATAATATTATCAGCCATGGAACAGAGCCAAGATTAAAGAAAAATGGGCGCCAGGCTACTACACTTTATTAGAGATATCGCTATACAACAGAAGCATTGTTCATCACTAATTGTCCATGTGACCATATATTTTGTTTAGGAAAATACTATTACTGTACATTGAGAAAATGTAGTAAGTGTTACTGAGATACAGACTGGCTTAGCGTCTCACCCCAGCTGCATCACTAGGGGACGTAACTGGGACATCACACATACAATGTGTAGAGTAAATCTGTGTGAGACCAGTACCGAGTCGGCTGGTCACAGTATCCTGAGTATCAGGGTCTGACAAATTACCAGAGGCTTCCAGAAAATGGGCAGAGGTTGTAGCAAAATAAGAGCTCAATGCTGGGAAGTAGGTTTGGCAAGAAACAATTTAGTAACCCGGCTGAAACAGGTGACTAAATTTGAATAAAATCTTGCACAACAACACCGAAAGATGTGCCTGTCAGCAAACAATCAATGGAATCTACATGCACATGTACATTGTATACATGATTTATCGGTCATCTATAATACAAGAATTCGAGGCAGTCCTCAAGGTTGAAGATCGCTGTCTGACTCAAAAATAAAGAATAAAATAAATACAAATAATGAGATAAAAATAGTGGTTCATATACTAAGAACGGCGAAAATGCTACTAATAATTAAATCTTAATTTGTACAACTCGTTGCTCTTTTCCTAATGATTGACAAATACTGAGAGAGACAACTCCAGATCTATGCGGGACTGGAGTCCTGTGCAGCTCTCTGGGCCTCATCACGCTCCCTCCAGTATTTATAATTACTCTGCAACTGATTGGCTACTTCAGGAATGTCTAAGAAAGCTGCAAAAACAAAAAATTATTCAAGTCTATTAGCTGACTGTATGCTGTGTCAGCAAGAAAACAGAGGTCTCATGAGTAACCAAGTGCTACCAGAATGTCCCTAATGGTGCATCCTAGAATATGGTGTGTCTTACCCTTGTCGATTTTCGATTGTAATGCCCACCCATACAGTAGTAACCTTCGCTATAGGGGATACCATTAACCTTCCACCTCAAATGAAAACATCCCTAATCTATGACCACTTCGATAAAAATATATCGAGTTCTGGTTATCAATGTAAGGCTGGACACACTTTTTGGAAACATGTGGGTAAAATTGTGACATAAGCAGACATGTTACTTACCATCCCAATGCTCAAACATATTGAGTAGAAAGACTTCTATAAACTTTAGTTGGGAGTGAGGTATACTGCATGTCTCTCTATCAAAAGCAGGCATAACCACAGGTAGCTTCCTAGCTCTCTCCTCATCTGTCTGCATAAATAAATAATTCTAGTCATTTACCTCTCTTGTATGAGGTCCTCCCAGAATATTATTTTGACATAAAATTCACAATTGGAATTAATGCAGCCTGCTGTTCATGGTAAAGGATAATCCCACAAACATTTTGAGTCAGTATAATAGGGAGGTTTCGGCGATAGGAGTACTCAATTTGAGACCGTTTGATCCTCAGTTCAAGTCTTGGCCATGGCAGGCTCCAATAATTGCTAGTTTCCTATACCTCCAGAACAAGGAGGTCTGCTGAATCGGATGGAAAAGTGTCCGTATAAAACTATAAGCAAAGCACAAAAATTACATGTAGCTGAATAACGGACTAGGTTTCAACAGACACATACCTGCTGGAAATACTCTTCCGCGATCCTGTTAGCCCAAATTTCACACGTTTTGAGTTCACGTGCGGGATTAGAGACATCAGCACACTTGATGAGCATCCGAAGAATCTGACGACGATTTTCGGGTGAATTTATCACGAGATCCGACACAGTGGTTACGCCACTCTAAAATTAAATGTTAGAATTCAAGAAAATTTACATTATATTTCATTTTTGATCGTAAAGTAATGCTAAAACACGTTTCTCAACATTGGCAGATGGTACATGGATCTAAATTTCCAGGAAGTATATGTAATGGCAAATGTGTCGAATCCCTCTGTAGTTGAGAATAAATTCAATTATCAAAACCGACTAACACTGGATTCATAATTGTTACACATAAGATTCCTCGAATTTCAGCATAACCACCCTATAGGGAACCATTTAGAATTTGAATGGTGGCATAAGGAGTTTGTGTGTAGTCAGTGATCAATTTCATCAGTCATTGTCACATCCCCTGGGATCGAATAACCGGTTTTAAAAACTTACAGGACTGGATTGCATTACGCGTGACCGCCAACTGACCTGTATACTTAGATCTTCCTCCATAGTTCTCATATTGGCTTTACATATGTGTATAAATCTTTGTAAATTCTCGAAATGTTTAGCCATTTCTGTGGCAAGCACCATGTCAATGACATTGCGTCTCATCTTCTCATATTCGTCAGGATCGAGGTTTTTGAGAATGTTCGACTTGTCTTCCGAGTTTGTCAGCAGGAATCCCATGGCAGCGTGGTGGTTTTCCAGGACAGCACTAAAATATATAACTGCGGTAAAATGATTGGGGCCTAGACCGATGGAGGTTTGTCTGTCTGTGTTGAGCAATAGGGGCAAAATAGATGAAAGGAACTGGGCATAGCCGAGCACATAGAAATCCAACTGCTACTGTAACTATTGCCATTTCATACATTTTTCGTTGCAAGCTATTATGTGAACCAACCAC
>Ga0224511_10001746_pt1:5000-13670 | contig 13670 bp, 8 predicted proteins | sample SF_May12_sed_USG_2_FD_169988 | JGI IMG/M metagenome (GOLD analysis project Ga0224511, IMG submission 169988) | Sediment microbial communities from San Francisco Bay, California, United States - SF_May12_sed_USGS_8_1 | ecosystem: Environmental > Aquatic > Marine > Sediment | place...
GTAATATATATTTTAACCTTTAATAAAAGAGAAGGGAGCAGATATTGGATAGGAACAATAATTGTTGTTGGTTAAATCATTAGGTTAACCAAAAACAGTGATAACATTAAAAAATTTAGGTGTGAACTATGCCGTTAGACTTGTAATTAGTTTTATTTTGGTTGAAAGTAATTGTTTTCTGCAACAGTAATCCATTTCTCTTTAGCAAACGCATAGTGGAACTCAAATCACTGTCTAGTGACATCATGGTACAGTGTGTTCATTTAATCAGTCAATTTTACAAGAAAATAAGTTTACGTAGTTACACAATATCCCCATAGATATAATCACAAACTTTCTATTATTTCAAACACGCAACCTAGCTTTTTTAAAGTTACTTTTATAATTCAACTGAAAAAAGGGGAAAACCCTCGGGAAGCATAGCCTGGGGGGAAATAGCCTCAGCTTTATTGAAGCTGTTCATCAATGGTTATAATAAATGCCACACGACTGACGCAGCTTAGCGCCTGAGCAAATCTATTCTTTCAAATAAAAACAACATACAATTCATGATACATAAGGACAAAACAAAAAAACATAATGATGTAGAATGGGGCAACATTTTACAGTCTAGCGTCAGATATTCCGCTGAAGTAGACAGTTGAGCTCAGTCTTCCTAAGCCATCAGAAATATGTATTTATATTGAACATTTGCACTATACAATTTGTCATTTATTTATATTTTATGTTTTAATTGTGTTTTTGTTTATGAATGCTGGAATGTCACTATCAAATAAACTGAAATATTAAAAAATGTAATTGTTATTTATATATCGATACAACTTTATACAACATCAAATACGTATGACGATTAAAGCGTATTATATAGCAAGGTTAACATTTAATACCAACCATCTATCATTTTGTTCTCAGGTGTGTCTATGTGACCCTTTTTCACTAGCACATTATTACAAAAAATGATTTATGACATGACAATGTGTAAAGACGTTTGAATGATATCGGATGACATTTTGAAGTCGATAAAGCAGATTTTAACATAAAAATATTTTCTAGAGAACTTCTTGCGAAAGCATATTTTTTAATTCCGTTTGCTATGTTCTATAAAGGGTTGATAGCAAACATAGAACTTATCGAGTAAAGCATACACCTTAAAGAGATAAAGTATGTTGTCCGTTAGATTGAAATTTCGATCTCTACATCATTTTGTAGTAACATGTATGTAATGCATAGCTCAGCAAAACTTCAATCCTCTTCCCTTTCTGTACTGTCCTTTTGTTCGTATCATAAGGTTTATCACAAACAGGAAGCATTCTTTCTTTCGTATTTCTAGGCCAGCTTGTCACCTGACAATCATAATCTTAATCTATTGGATAAAAAATGACCATGTACTGTTATAAATGATCAAGATTGACATATGTGGAAATGTCCTTTGCTGTATTGCAAAAAGGAAATCGACAATACCAACGTTAATCATACTTTATGAGTTTCATATCAGCGCTCTCTTGAGTTATCTGTAAATATACGGAACATGGCGGTGTATGCTTATGGGAACCGGTAACAAGAGGATGATGGTCATTATGAAGCCGCACAAATGAGATCGTTATCATTTATTACCATTTCGTTGTAATCGACTAAATAACGCCGTTCGTACTAAATGAGAAAAGAACGATTAATACATAAAACCCGTTACAACTCTAGACAAATGTTTAAACAATAACTGGCATTCAATGACACACCATTTCGCCTTTTTATAAGCATAACATCATTTGAAAAAAAATATCTTTGTGAGGTAGATTCTAATACAGCTTGAATTAAGCAAAAACTAAAAACCAAAAACATAAATGTATTGAGACAATACCAACATTCACTTTATTGCATTATAATTCACATTTAAGTGACATCTGCTTTCATCACCTATTTGGTTATAGATGACGGATACACAAAATGTTGACTAACTGTGACAAACTACTATACATTGGATTTATATATAAATGGACACTTCACGGTTACAAATGTTCACAGTGGTCGGTCATTAAAGGTCTATTGACATGACCGAAGACTACTATATATATTTATCTCCGCACTCCGACGATTGACTAATTTGTTTAACAAAGTAATCTGTTGTGTCTAGGAAATGTCTGCGTGAATATGTTATAGTACACAATAAGTCTTTCTTTGGTGCTGGGATTATAAAAAAGATTATAAAGAGGTGGTTCGACATAATGCTAATTTTCTTAAAGCAGCTGACTTTCAGAATATACTAGAAAAATCAAATATTTCAAAATATCTTTTCAAATACATATAATAGTTGGTAGAATTCATAATAACGGTTAAAATATACATATTTTCATATTTTGCTTTGAAAACAGACAATTCGCTTTTCTGCCATCTGGATATTGGTACTGTACATATGCAAATAAAAACGATGTTTTACCAACGGTTTTGTCAACTTTCTCATTTGAATTAGGGGTCAGTAATAATAGATTTCTCCACTAAATATAACTTGACCAGTATTTACCGTTACTTTTCCCCCCATTTTTAGCATCTGGAGGTCAGCTGCTTTACCGGTCAAGGTATCAGGGCAAGTAAAGGTTTGGGGAACAGCAAATAATATGTACTCTAGATAAATATAATGGTAGTACTGAAACAAGTCAGAATAATCGGTAAGAAAGAAACTAGATATTGGTGTTGTATTTTTGTCCTTGTTTTGTCATTAGTCATACATAAATATGATAAACAAAACGTCCGATTGTTTTATTATATATGTCTTATTGTCTAAGATATTTACAGACTAAAACTCGGTATTGACACACTTGATCACGTTTAATTTGTCGCCCATAAGTTAAAACATAAAATAATTACTTATATATTAACCGAACCGATATTAGAACATATAGGTCCATTTTTCATATACCATAATACCATCTTTTATGAACTGGCCGTCGATGTCATGCGGTGAAATATTTCTCTTGTGTAAAACATAAACAATATCAGTTGCAGAAAAAATCAAACGCATCATTTTGCTTATATTAAAATTATAGAACTACGTGTCATTTTATCACTAAAACAAAGTATGCAACAGGCAACCGTTATACCAGTATAACCTGTTCCGGCATGAAACAAAAGCAGTGCCTTCCTCTATTATCATACGACGACCATTTGAATTACAAATGAGGCTGGGTCAGGTTACAGCGTTATATGCCTGACTAGATGAAGCGTCAGATATCCCGCTGAAATAGACGTTTGAGGTCGAGCTTCATCAGACAACAGAAATATGTCTTATATTTTACCATGTGTACTAGGCATTGTGTCGTCACATCTGCTGATTTGAATATTTAAACATTTGTGTTTATGTTTTATGTTTGAGCGTTTGTTGATTTTTTGCTTAAATAATTATATTACCAATCCCCTCCCTTTTCTAGAGAGACATAATATTCTGTCCGTTTGCCATAATGGTTTTCATATATCAAAACTTATTAAGCTATGTGACTTTAAAACCCTGTGAGCATTTCTCTTAATAATCTAATGAACAAACCAGCCCATTTTTAAATCCGACCTGCATCTTTTGATATTAAACCTGTTTACCAAACATTGTTTGCGTTGATAAAGCCGTTCATGAGTTATAGTCCAGAAACCATTAATTTTGTCTACGTCATAGTGAGCTTGACCCTGACCCCACCAATCCCATTATGGTACACGCCCTGTATCTAATGATGCTATCTATGTATCATAAAGTGTTTGAGTGAGTCCGTGAGACAGTTCGTGAATTATCGTCCGGAAATCACCAAATCCGATGGACGGACGGACGGCCCGACCAACACGTTCACTTCTATATATCCCCTCAGAATAAGTTTGTTGGTTTTTATTAACGCTGGTGTCCAACACCAAAATCTACAGAAAGTGAGTTTAAGAAACAAACTTTTATATTATCTATATGTGTAAAAGACAAAATGACGATATTGCAATACTGCAATATTAACGTAATTTGATCATCTGCCGTCTGTCTATTTCAAGCGAAAATGTTTTAAATGTGTTTTTACATTTTATGATCTTCAGGCCGATGGCTTGTCGGTGTATTTCATGCATTCTAGATATTCAGTAACTATTATCATGAATTTACGATATCACCACAATAAACTAAATCATCAATCACCAGACCGAACGAGATTATTTAATTTTCCACAACTGTTGTTTGTTACCATGGAAATATATGGACTTGTATTTACACAATTAGACATTATGATTATTGCATTGCTACCGTCACGAATCATTGTTGACGATGTAATTTAACCCTGACCATTGTTTGACCAATTTGTGTATAAATATTAGAACTGTATGTTTGATTACTAGATCAGTTACATCAAGCATTAAAGTAAACGAAAAAAAAAGATTTCTTTTACTATGCTTAAGTTAGAGTGTTTCTTTAAATATTGCTTCGAACACATGTACCTTTCCCATGATCGCATTTACAGAACAATATGCATGCACACAAATTACATTATCAGAGATTATAAAACAAACTATACATTACGTAAAAAGTACAACCACTTTCAAGTATAGCACGTGCACAAAAACAGTTCATAGAGTATTTGTAAAATGAAAGCAATATATAAGAGTGAAGAAATAAAAGATAGAGGTTAAACCAACACTTATCGAAATTAGTCCTTCTCCTGAGAAAAAACTATTATATTCGACATAGTATATGCCCGTTGCAAAAAAACATATATTTCTTTTTTTGTCTTCAAAAAAAAAATGCTGACGATTCTTACACTACAGAATATGGTGTACATTTTATTTGCATATTAAAACAGTCAGTGACCGCCATAAGTAAGGTCAACATGCCAAGACTGAACCTAACGATGTCAATGCTCAATAAAGTGTTTTATTAAATCAAAAGAAAATGTAATATTAAACAAATTGGATATGTTACGAAAGCGGTGTTATGTCTTTATCTGTTTTAACCCTTGTTAGGAAATGACATGGTAGTATTTAGGAAGTGGGATGATTTCACTTTGCATATTACAAACAGTAATTTTTTTCCCATTACATCCAGCTTTGTACACATTAGTCTAAAAACATATGCCCGATTGCTCACGTCAACAAACGCATGATGTTGGCTTGATCACAAAAGAGCTGACACGCATTTTGTAGCTCAAAATATCGGGGCAGAAGCATAGAAAAGCACATTATGTCAAAGGTAAGTTTACTATTTTATGGGTTGTAGAATTGACGTTAAAGGGACTCCACAGAGGTCTGGTCGTGTAAAACACATGAAAAAAGATTTTTTTTCGAAATCCTGTTTGTTTTTCTTGTAGGGCATATCAGTCTTTCTTGTGGTACCTTAAGGGATACAAAGCTAAATGCACAAAGCAGCCACAACTAGTCAATTTGTCATGTTAAAAAAATAGCAGTGATTATGAAATGAAATAAGTAAAATATTGTTATGTTATCACGAAAGTGCCGTGTTTTAGTAAAAAAAAGTTATTTAACCATTAAATAGCCAAAACGATGGATTTCACGCGGGCACGCAGAACTAAAAATTTAAGAGGAACATACCTTTCACACTTAGCCGTATTAAACGCCATGAACGAACATAAGTAATCGTAGAGATTTATAAGGGTGACACCCCCTCCCCCCATTGCGTACTGCGTACCGCCCTATTTTGGCCTTGCGTACTGCGTACCGCCATTTTTCGGCCTCGCGTACTGCGTACCGTTTAACAACAAAAACTACCATTTTTGGCGTTTCCATTTACATAAAGAAGATAAAATGAGTCTTTTGCATGCACATGTACAATCATTCTTGCAAACGTTAGCGTTGATGTGTTTGCTTGTGATAATTCCTAGTTTTTGACCTCGCAAAATCATTGTTTAAGTTTATAAATGCTGAAATGACCCCCAAAAAGCGCGAGCAAAGCGAGCACGCGAAAAGTTTAGAATTATTTGACTTTGTATGTCACGTTTGTTGTGTTTCTTGATGAAAATTGGACCTTTTAAAAGTAAAAAAAGATGTCTGCGTACGATACAACAGGATTTTTGCGTACTGCGTACCGACCCTTTGCGTACTGCGAACCGTCTATACACCCCCTGAATACTGCGTACCAAAAAGGGGGTTGTCACCCTCATTTATAAGTGAAACATCAATAGTTTGTCAAAAAAGGATAGAAAGTAGGACGTAAACAAACATTTATACCAAATTTGATTTGTCTTTTTTTGAACAAACTATTGATAAGTGTGAAAGGTATGTCTTCATTATATTTATAGTTCTGCATAGTTTTTCTATCTTTCATTTCTTTAGAATACAAATACCTTTCAATAGAAACGATACAAAACATTTTATTAGTCCGTGTGGTGAATATTCATAGAAAGATGTGAAGCAGTGAAGCTAAGAGGTAAGTATTTTAAATGTTTGAAAATGATAATTTAAAAGTCAAATTTATAACGTAATACTATGAACTGACCTTTACACAAGGTTTGTCGTTGACCCTAAATTATAATGCACCTTAAACATCGCACATGTGGCTAACGAAGTAATATGTATGCATAAAGTCCTTTAGTTACCCAGTGGATGCTTTCAGACGAACATTCAAACGCAGACAAAAGAGACCATTATTATAAAAAATGTATGACTTGTTCATTCCATGGTAAAACTGTTTTCCTATTATACTTCATGGCAATACTTCACGAAAGCCCAATTAACATGTATTCGTGTATGTAAGTGACATGTTTTGCGAAAACGTGTTTACAAACCAATGCAAGTATATTATATAGTATGCAACTGTCCCTACACAGCATATCGTTTTTTGACCGTTCAAATGCGAAAGGTTATTATGTTCTGGTGCATTTGCTTACTGACACCATAATTGTCACCACCTTCTTTCTAGATCTTTACCTTGCTTAAGGAAACTACATTAAGAACTACGACGTCAGGTCAGCAAGTAGAAGCTAGTGTTGGAAATAGATCGACGTATACGTGACTTAAGATGGAATGTTATTCCCTTTGGACATGAGAATAAGCACACAATTAGATTATTTTTGCTAATCTATAGCGAGTAGAAGATGCGGCCAGGCGTCAGCATCAAGTATGGTTTCATTGAATATGTTTGTTGCTACTTCGACAATGTACTGTTGGTAGAATATTTATGAAGACATGCAACAATATGACGACAAAAAACCCAGAACGATGTTGAATCAATGTCAGCAGAGATCTCTGAGCGATGATTGTGCAACTATTTTCCCATGCGTGGAAGGGTGAATTGAATAATCTCATTAAGTTTTAGCAGATAAATGTTTAAAATGTGTTAAAAAAGTCAGCCCGTACTACGCCATTGATTTGCAAATTGCATTAATTTGTTCAGCTAATGCGATTAGGGCGTCAATAACGTGACATTTTAATTACCATAGATGAACAGCTTCAAAAATACCGAGGCTGCTATTTCCCCCATACAAATTATGCTACCGAGGTCTTGCATTTTTTCTCAGATTGTTTAACAGCTTACATGTTTCGGTACAACCGAGTTTTGACTTTAACATGTTTGGTTAAGGAAAATGCTAGAAATAGGGCATTATTAGAAAACAAAGTAAACAAGTTTCAGTAAGCAAACATTGAGAAATGATTCCTTAAAAAAGCAACATTTAATACTCAAAAAATTAAAAGTGCCGTATTTGTTTGTGATTCAAAACCAAGGTTCATGTTTACCAACTGCGTCTTATTTAAAGATAAAATGACCCCCATGTGTTGTTTCGAAATGTAAGTATTATAATCTATGCAAATATTTATTGCAGTAGGAGAAGCAACAGTATTAGTCCAGAAAAGGTTTAAAATCTTATTGCATATTACTGAATTTATTTTTACACCGAAAAACTAATCACATTCTGTCGCAGCTGATTACAACAATAGCATCTAAATAGAAAAGAAAGCAATTTTAAGCACAAGCACAAATAAAACAATCTGTGGTGGAACGTTACAGCTACACTATTAGACTGTGCATATGGTCATACATGAATATATTAATTACTACGAGCAACAAAAACAAATGACCTTTTAAGGTCTACAATACACTACATGGTCAGTGGAACGGTTAATTCGGTATGTAATCAATCTTATCCATTATTAACTCAATAAATAGTTTACACCAAGACGTTGGTACATGTACGTATCTATAATCGTCTCCCATTTCTGACCGTCAACCACAAAAAAGTCTCATTTAAATTACAATTAAGGCATGTTTTGCACAATTAAATATATATGTTTCTTGAATTTAATCATTCTCAATTTATTAAAACATAAAAACAAAACATCCAGTTAAGTATCTTTAGTATAACGTTATCGGCTCTCCGCAGAGTGTATACTACACCGCAACACACTTGTAATATTAGTTCAATTTTTCGAAAAAAAATTCTGCGTTTTAGGACATAATTTATATTTAACGATTTCTAGGATTTCGCCATTAATTCACATTAGCAATATTTATTGCGCAATTCAGGTCGAAGTTTAAAGTTCTTTTAAAAACTGACACTTATTACTCAATGTAATAACTGCTGAAACATAACACAGTTACATTAATTGCAATTCTGCAATTTGAACGCTTAAATGCATGGTTTAAACAAAAGCAAGTTAAACAAGGACATACAATGTCCTCAATGAACCTACCGGAATAATGCCATCTTA
>Ga0224511_10001747_pt1 | contig 13669 bp, 10 predicted proteins | sample SF_May12_sed_USG_2_FD_169988 | JGI IMG/M metagenome (GOLD analysis project Ga0224511, IMG submission 169988) | Sediment microbial communities from San Francisco Bay, California, United States - SF_May12_sed_USGS_8_1 | ecosystem: Environmental > Aquatic > Marine > Sediment | place: USA...
ACACAAACAATATATATACATATATATACATAGATATATGTGTGTCCATGCAGGTAAAATCAAATGTATATGGTTGGAACACTTTTGACACAGTGGACCATTATGGGCTTAGGCCCTATAAAGTTGCCAATAGGTGTACCCTCACCCTTGAATGCTGCAGAAGTATTGAACTGTGTTATGAACACTGCTCACTTTTCAGTAATAATCGGTATGAATATGAAACGGTAATCGCCAGGCAAACTGTTTCACTTCTCATGTCATAAACAAGTGGGTAAACTACCCAGGCATTGCTGCACTTTATCAGAAGTGAAGATGTCATTTCTTCATGTCAAAGGGTAAACCAGTGACATTCCTTTAATGTCACTGGCTAAACAACTCCAATTAAGTACCTACATGTGCATCCAATTTTTGGAATGCATGATGGTCTACGTTTTCCCTCCAATTTTTAGAGAACCAAATGAAATCTGTGCCCTTCGATGATGTCAGAATTCAATAAAACTGTGGGGATTTTAATACCTTTCAATCTGCTGGGCACCTCAGTATTACGCTCTCATAGGGCTGAATTGCTGTTTGGCTCCACCCAATGATTATGTATCATTTACCATTAGATCCTGGGAATTGAATGAGCACTGTGCCCTGATGTGTCTTTAAAGATGTACATAGAAAAACGCAGGATCAGTGTATAACAATGTCCATGTACTTTCTCTGGCTAATTAATGGCCCCATGAATTGCATAACTGCGGATTTTTGGTCTTCTGATGACTGACAGGCTAGTCACCCTCCTCATTTTGTTATCATGGATCTAGGTGGATTTTTGTGGTAAGCCAGGAGGAACACCTGGATAATGCAGTCAGACCAACATATAACAAAACCGCAGTTTGCCAGGGTAAATTTAACTCAAATAGTATCCCGGTACTATCTAGACCACTTAATTCAAAAGGGCCAAGTGAACTCAGTTAAGAAATGAATGGATCCATTATCCAATTTTAGGAGTTTGCATCCCACAGCAGGCAGGGCAATAGCAAATCCAATAAGTGGATAAAGGTCAAGGTCGCCATTTTTGTCAAAGAGAGGCAGAATTCCTGGCAGGGCACTTTGATCGGAAATTGCATGCATGATTTCCCATATAAATAAATTAAATAAGATTCACTCAATGGCATTTTTGTTTATTTTTACTTGGTATATCTGGCGGTTTATGCGACATCCCCTGTATGTGTGTAGTGTATCTAGTATCAGGAACAGATTCATTCCTTTTTCTGAAATTATCAGGTATGCGTAACTGATACATGAAAAAACAGTGTATCGATATCGGCATATTTGATACAAGAAGAAGGAACTGTTCCAGCCCTGCCCCTGGAACAATAACTCGTGGGATTACTAATTGGGATTTTTTTCAAACCCAACTCATTTAATTCCATTCCTGAAATTATGACATCATACCTCATCAGTGCAGAGTATAGACTTACTGATGAGGGGGCGCTGTTAGCAAGTTAGTTGACCCAACAAGCCAACACTCTGGGACTGAGACAGTACGAGGCTGTGTTGTTGCGAATGGGTTTGGAACACGGCGACACTGACTGAATCTATGAACCATTAGAAATAGGGAAATGTATCAAACTACCAAGAACAGCTATCTGATAACTAAGTTGCTATACCCAAATTTGCTGAAGAAAAACACAGATAGCTTTTAATAAATTTTTGTTGAGTGAGCGAAAGTAAAAACCGTCATCCGACTTCCAATGGCCACATTGACATTCTTGTCGGCAGATGCAATAGCAAACTCTCTCTGATGCAGAATTTTGGACAGATTTGAGTGAAAAACAGGGGTCTGCTACTGTAGGTTGCTTAGACCTTCAATTTGATCTTCTAAACAGAAAGGCGATCGCTTTCCTAATTTATGTAACTTAGTTGGTAACCAAGACTCTTTGTAGCGATTTGGTTTTGACTAAGCTTGATTATCGATTCCAAGCCATGCGGGTCAAGCTATTAAACGCTGGATCAGCCCTGCCTAGTGTTTTGGCAAAACTAGCACTACGCAAGCCAAGAACACCAAGGTTGGAACAGGAGTCCTCTACTAAAGCACCGATGCCTTCTCAGAGATCTCCAAGAAACGAATGCATCCAAAGAATGCGTATTATTCATTGTTTTTATAGATATATCTATATCTATATCTATATCTATATATCATTTCTGGTGAACTGACCCGGTGTGTGCTAGAACCTCCAAGCCAGTTCCGCTGATGTTCAGCTTAGTGTACAGAATAAAACATATGCAGTTATCAGCGCATCCCAGATTAAAATATGATGCAATGTTAATGATTTCAATATCTTTTTTCTCTGGTTAATTACAGGCTTAAAGGCTATTGATATGAAATCATTTTTATAAGACCTGTAACAATATCTTCGAATTCGTTTTTTAACTCCAACACACTCAGCTTCAAGTCACGGACTTAGTGGCAAATAACAGTTTTATTTTTACCACAAATCAAGTCGTGAAACCTGTAATAACGACAGGTTATCACGCATGCTAAATTCAGTATTGTCACCATGAAGGGTAATACAAATTTCTGCCATACAGTCAGCCTTTGCAAGACCGTCATCGGTTTCGCATCACTGCATTAAATAATTGAAAACCACCCATAGCGGTGCCTTCTCTACAGGCCACCCAGGTGTAAGCAGACCGTCTCCTCACTTCAGAAAAGGCAGAATCAAATAGGCTCAGTAGGTGGTTTCTGCGCCACTTCTGACAGCTTTGCATACATCCTCCAACTATAGTATGGAGTACCTTCCCTGAGTTGTGAACAAGGGGTTGTTTGCTAATCTTTCAATTCATGTCAAACAGCAGCCTGAGCTGATTATGATGGTAGAGAATGCAAATTATCCTCCATTGTACTGCAAATATTTTAATTCACCATCGTTTGAGTCGAAATATGCATCAAATAAATGCACAAGATTCTATCAGTCAACAAAGCCTTTTCATGTGACAAGAAATAAGCCCAGTCCATGCGTTTTGTCAGCTTTTTTGCTGCTCAATTCCACATTCTTGCATAAGGAATTAGTTACTCGTAAACACATCCCACAGCTTATTTTTTGCTTTGCGTAAAAATATTCACACCTATTCCATGGCCGTTGGCCACAAAACAAGGTCATTATCTCTCTTGTTGACATCCTTCTACATGTATTGTGTGATTTTTGCTCTACATCAGAGGTCTTCACAAAAAGGACTATAACAGTGAACCAACAGTGTGATTTGGTCTCAAGCATGGCTACTGTATCTCTAAATTCAACACCAGACAGGAAGTGGGACCATTCACTGTCTCCATGGTAACGTAAAGATCAGTGGACAGGAAATAGTGTCAGCCATTGTTACCATGGTAGCGTAAATAATATAATGTCTCAAAACTCGCATTTAAGTAGTATATAAAACCAACTATGGATCTACTAATAACATGGTTGTCCTTGGTAGGCCCAGATAGAGAATTAACCATCATACATATTCATTCCGAGCTTGCACTGCAGATATGGAGTCAATAGCTGGGTTAGGCCTATGGTTCATCATCTTTTCAATCTCAGGTGGCCGTTTTCTGCAATATAAAAAATCACCAGATGAAACACTTTAGCAAGCTTTTGAAAGTCTTCTAATGACACACATTTGAAATCAGTAAGCCAATTTCTGCAAGCCCCCAAAGGCTGGAAACACAGTGGGGTGATTTATCTTCCCAACTATGTGGACTAAAACAAGACAAAAACGCCACAGATATTATTGCTAATGGCTCTAAGTAATCTATGAACAATAGGTGTTTTCGGACAAGTCAACATAGCCCTCAGACATTGGGTAAAAGGGGCTCTATGATTATGTAATGTGTATGTTCTGTCAGTACGGTTCGTTGACCGTGCATCGGTTAGGCCGCAGGCCAACCAGCAACTAATGTAAGGTTGTCCGAACAAGAGAATCTTTCTGTGTGCGCTATCTGGCCAACAGCTTGTGGCTCAGAGTTCAATCTGTTTTGAAGCTACAAGTATATCCATCCACCCGGAGCACTGTATGAGCTACATGTGTGTGCGCGTGTGTGTGTTACTATTGCCTGACTAATCTAAGCTCAATTTTTTCATAAATACATAAAATACTCTTGGTTCCTACCATGAAGGCAAAGGTACAATGGTCTTGGGATAGCTGGATAGCTCAATGGCTAGAACACTGCATGGTCTTGAGTTTGTCAGAATATGGCTTCAAAGTCATTTAAAACATGACTCCTCCCATCATAAGTAAGAACTCTCACATCCATCTTTGCTCCAACCAATACTACCCTCACTAGGAGGTTGGGCGTGAATACCGATCCACATGGGGTGCACTTTACTGAGTCATAACTCATAAGCAAATAAAGATTTAAACCAAAATCTTCACCATAACTATGAGGAAGCCATACAGAAAAAACATGTTTATAATAATAGAGATTAACGCCTTCACTATATGGCTATACTTTCTTCTCTGTCAAATCAAAGCTTTTCGAGTTAACAGTCAGGAGGTGCTCTCATCGCACCTTCGTATGCGCATGCATATATGAATACCCCAGAACTAGCTTCCATTCTGTTAGATCAACAGCAGAGTAATATTAATAATCATCACACCAATTGCATAACCAGTGACTAATAGTTCCCCGGCATTTTGTCATAATTCTTATATTTGTGTGCATAGTGATGGTGTTGGGTAATATAAGCACATGGTTGCTCAGAATATTCTATTAAGTACACCTCATTTAGGAGGGTAATGTATTGCACAGGTAATTTAATAGTGCCATAGAGTCTATTGGCCTGTGCTTTTTGCCACTCACCCATGGGAGCTGTGACATAATAACGCACTGAATGTCAATTGTTGGGTCATCAAAGTTCAAGTTTTATTTTGCTGTTCTGTCCCAACGCTTGATCATTCTATTTGCTAGACCTCCATTGAGTCTACAGTTTCTTGGAGTTGTGGAAGCTATGGGAATCATGGCAGAAGCTTCAATTCATTGTTCTTTTTCAACCACATCGACAGTCGGCTCATTCAATATATAAATTTGAAACAGTTCAAATGGAAAAATATCATGCATCAAGTTCTCAAGTGTCCCACATTATGTATGCTGAATGTGTTATTTGTGCTTTATTTCTGCCTGACTCTAGTTTAATTACATGAAAACGAACATTCAATTCAAAGGACAACCCCAAACATTCAGAATTAAATAACTGTTTAGATGGAATTATTACGGATCCAAAGTAACCATCTTCCACAGCATTTTTACTTTGAATTTAGTGCATATCGAGGGAATAAAGGCGCCAGGGTAGCTTAGCCAGTACAAGCTCTAAATAATTACAATCTAAGACTTGTGAGTCCGCTTCCCGGTGCTGATGGGGTTTTTCCTTGATACCAACCTTTAGTGAGCCTCTCACTATGATTTTCTAGCATGGCTTTGTATCACCATGGTTACACATACAGACTGTTGTTATTTTACTTACGATCTACTATTTCGGCAGGGTTCGCAGCATTTGCAGAACTTGTAAGATACATAACCGATTATGAAAGTGATCGCTGACAGTGCACATGCAGCGGTCAGGGCGAACGTGGCTATGACCTCTGTCGATGTTCTCTCCACTGGAGACATGCTGTGCTGCGTGAATGAGAGGAGTCCTACAAAAAATAAGTATGCCATTAGTCCATTAGCAAAGATTAGATGGGCCATATGTTCATTTCATTTCCTGTTTTCTTAGAATCGATCAAATTGGTTAAGCTGTCAAGAGAGAACTCCTTGGGACTCTGAGTGGCACCTCACAATAGACTAAAATGTACCTGTACTTCGAATCATAAGTTTGTTAGACAATTGTACATCTCAACCCACTGTAAAGTGAATCCCCTTCATCTAAAGGGATGCTTTATTTGTACGGTGGCAACTTTCAAGACTGCTCAGATTACTGAACAACTCAGGGAAAGAGCTCTTGGCTTGTAAACTTGGAAACCTCGATTCGAATGCCAACCATGGTGGGCTCCCATTGTAAGCATTAATCCTAGCACAAAACAAAGACAGGCCTCACTATGAGGTAAATCATTGATACTGACCTGGTCGTCGTGGTGCTCCGTGCTAAGCCGTGACTGGTAAAAAGGCAAGTATCTGACCCAGCAGCTTCGTTATAACGGAGAAGACATCACACAAGAACAAGAAGGAGATGAGGAAGAAGAGGAGAGGTTGCTTGAAGTACTTAGATTGATAACCAATACTGTGTGAGGTCTGTCACAATACTCAGCTAGTTCTATTGCTGGTTGCTTACCAGACAAACAGTAGCTTGGTCTCTTCCGTGATCGACTGCAGGTTTAATCTCCCGTGATAGGTACTTTTCCTGCTTTCTATCGAATGGCAAATGAGATGTAACAAGCTTGGTCTTGGTGATATACCTGTACAATCGCCGATGGCTTGCACACTTCACTGACTGTATGAGGTTTCATATACGCGGTTGTAGATAATACGAGAGAGTTTGTTGCTAAGCAACAAGGAAAACAGCTCTAGAATGTGTGTGTCCAGCTCACTTTTCCTTCCTTGATACAGCGTAAAGGAAGTCTGATTAAGATAGGGAAACCCAAAAGATACTATATATGGAAGTCACCCTGGCTTATACAGTGGGCGGGGTGCAATACAAGATGAGAAGTATTTTTCCAGTAGAAGCCAATCAGTTTTTTTTAAAAGAAGTGATTCATTGTTCCACCTCTCTATTTCTGATCTCATCCACAGAATATATTTTGCATCCACCCTACAGTTACCTCAAACCATTAGCTTAAATTACAACAAAATATGTGATGTGATCAGATTTAGGGGTTTATGGCTTGACATAAATTTATACGTTATTGCATTCCAGCTATTTCTCATTCATGCTGTCACTTTCTCATAGAGCTTACAGTCATAGATGTAATATGTAAAAAAGCCATCATAATACGTCAATGATTGTCGAAGCGGATTACTGAGCACCCAGAATCAAACTCGGAATAGGGTCATGGAGGCAGTTATAGACACAAATGCTGTGGAAGTAGAATGTATGCTTATAACTATCCTTAAACCTTGAGTCCATTGTGAATGATGACCTGACCAAGCAATAATCCGATGCGAATCGATTGTAAACTTTGGGTTCACAAGCACACTGAAATGATCCAAATGCTGGAGGGTCTGTATTACTTTATGTCACTGGACACCTGTAGAAACACAATCCCTTCATGAAAAAGTGCCAGTCAACATCCAACAGCTGTGGGTAGTTGTTGTATATAATACATACATATTGATTTATTTGTTAATTTATCCTTTTTAAGTTAACTATTTAATAATTTATTAAAAGTATCATGAATAGCATAGACAGGCAACAAAGTTGCCCTATACACTGGTTGCATTGCTGATCTTGCTGCCAACTGGGATCACCTCAGGCCGAAGCCGCCTCACCATCGTTGGTAACTGATGCGTATATTTTTGACAGGCCCAAGACCGCATATCATGAATGGCTCTAGAGGGTCCATACAATGGCTGAAATATAGAGGCCTCCACAAAGGGCAGTGCAACTGGATATTTATTCTAATCTATCCAATTCATCTTATCCTGAATGTCTCCTCTGTTGAAATTCATTCGAATGGCTACGATCAAAAGGTTTTTCTTGGCTTTCTGCTGAGGAAAATGCAGAGCCTTTAATGAGATTCATAACACCACTGTGTATAGAGTAACAACAAGATGGGATAATGCTATAGATTATGGAGAACTAAGGGATACCGGGAGAACTTAAGGGTATAGAGCACTGGGTTCGCAATTGGGTAAACCTGACTCGCCCGGATATTCAGGATTTTGTTTTTTTAAATTTGTTGAAGAAGTTCTAGCATAAAATGGTTTAATGTTACTTATTCCTTATATATAATAAAATATTAGGTGCATTCGCGTGCTCACGACCAAAATTTTTTGGGTTAAATTTCGGTCGCGAACACTCGGTCGCGAACACGCGAACACTCGGTCGCGAGCACGCGAATACTCGGTCGCGGCGAGGAAACGCTGTTGAGTTCAGGATGAACTTTGATCAGATCAGAGTTGTCCTCTCCCAACTTTAACTCATCGGTTAGAGCGGAACGATCGTTCGCGATTCGTTATCCCAACGTAGTAATCAAGCTTCTTTGTGGTAACCTTGACATTTGCCTAAACTAATAGGCTAATGCCTACTTTCGGTCGCGGAATTCTGTTTGTGTGCTTCAGACCGTGACCGAAAGTGAAACATGCTTTTTTGGATCTCGCCTTTCAGTCGCGCTCTTGCGCAATTTAGCAGATTTCGGTCACGAAAAACCCGAGCATGCGAATGCACCCATTATAATGTATTACAGTCGACCAAATTCATGTTTTTCGTTCACTTTCAAAAGGTTTCTATACACATGAGTTCTCACAAAAGGTATCACCCCTACATCACAGCACTATCCGTGGAAAAGTATCGAATACCTAAAAGTTACTCTACTTTTATTTTATAAACACTAATGCGAAGACTCTTTATTTTTTACCAAAGTAAGGAGTGTTGAATAGTTATTTCTTTTTTTACTAACTTCTTCCAACCCTGCATTTAAAGCAGACTTTGTGTCATTTTCTGCTGATCGCGAGTGGCATTTCTTTTCCAACTGATGATTCAAGTCATGGCACACGCTATTTAATTACATTTTTGTTCATATCATCTGCTATTCATGAGAATTTTAGTCTCAAACATGGAAGACACACTGTGACTGAATGTCCCGGGCTTAAAACAGATCTGCGGAAAGTGCAGGTGATGATGGCGAGACCTGTGTGGTATCCCACCTCAGTTACTCTGCTGCCGGCTCTCTAACAGCCACTTCGCCACAGGACCATTGGCTTACCTTTACCTTTTTGGTAAGCCTCACTGTCCACCAGTCAGGGTTATGACAATCATATAATAAGGTATTATTTATTACAAGAATGGCCTCGATCAACGCGATCCAGTACTTTATTTGTATATTTTCTTATTTCCCAAATCCATATTTTGTACAGCCCCCATAAAATATAAAATACCAGAACTGTAATGAGCAATATAAGTTGGTATCCTAATCCTACCACCATGACCACCATCTTTACATCAATCGGCAGCTTCAGACGATACACAGACAGAAAAATGCATGTCGACAAAATTAACAAACATATACGTATATCTGGGAAGAAATCTACATATATAATTAGCACAAGTTTTAAGTCAGAACAAAATGGCATCATCAAATTAAACTCTGACGTGAATTGTGGGAGTGAGCTTGTAGGTGTTAGTGATTGATTTATCACACATACTTCTACTACATGAAGAAGCTTTCTTGAATAAATATTTTCATTTCAATCATGAAATACATCCGAACTCAGTACTACCGGCAAGCATTGATCCATTCACTATGTATTTTGTTGAAAGTGCAAACTTGCATTACGTAATTCTAACTTTTCACAAACCTATGCTCGGTTGCTCGTCAGTTGCTTAGGAATAGGTTTTGCTTTCCTCATTGATTAAAAGTTTGCCACAGACGTCAAAAGGTGAGAATCCAACATGTCTTTTCCATAGTCTCGACAAGCCCAGGTTAAGGATCTGGCATATGGCATGAACCCACCCAAAGCCGGGTCACCAGATATCGAGACTCTAATGGATACTACAGTCATCTCCGCGGAATCCGCGTGGGCAGATACAAACTTGATATTCATCCATGTCCTCGGCGCCACGGTCACATTTACCTCCATTTTTACAGTGGTTGTCATGCTCACATGAAACTACAACATCATACAACTTAGTCTATACAGCATGTAAGCGATAGTCGTGCAATTCTCAATGACACAATATGTGAATTTGTAGTAATCAGGTGACCAGACTATTCGGTGTTTGACGGCGGGAAGAGCGAAGCAGAAAGGTCAAGTCGGCAAGGCTCTGCTACTTCCCCACTAGCCAAACCACCCGCCACATGCTGAGAAGTCAGATCACCTGGTTAATTGGTAGGTAAACTCTAAATGGCATATTATGGAATGGAAGGGTAGACAAAATAATCTAGATGGCAATAAGGATAAGGATTCAGTGAGCATGTGCAATGAGCAGGCAACTCCAAATATATGTCATGAACAGGCAATGCCGAATAGTATATAAAGAGCAGATAATTCCGAATAGCATATGCAATGAGCAGGCTGTTGTATAGAATAGGGAGTGGTTGGGCAACTCTAAACGAATGCTGATTACTATGAACCAGTTGAGTTAGCTTTTGTGCTCAATACCTTGGTGCAGGGCAAAACAGAGCATCAGAAGAATAAGGTTAGTAGGAACAGCAGTGGAGGAATATCATTAAAAATCCCGGAGAATGATTTTAAAAAGGACAACTTGAAGAACAGAATGAAAAGAAAAAATCAGGGAGTGGAGTAACCGGTGGAAGTGGTGTGTAGTATACCCGTTGATCGATATGTCTTTGTAGACTATAAGAAACAAAGGTGATCTGAGAGAAAGATGTAAAAGCATCCCGCTGGCACAAAGCAAATTAACAATTTACATTCAAGTCTGCAACAAAGTCATTGATAACTCTGTGATCTATACTTACATGTTTCGCAATTAGGACCATTTGTGAACGGTGGTATGCAGTCACAGTAATGGCCTCCACAGGTTGGATGACAGGTTCCACCATTCAAACACTCTGCTCCCTGCTCACAATAATCTACTGGATCACTACCTACAAGCGGAGATGGTTATGTACTGCTAGATTAATGGGATAGCTCCTATAGCTTGCCAGATTATGAGGTCAACAGTTCAACTCCAGTTCAACCCCGCTTGCTGTTTAGGTGAAAACTTTTATTGATTTTAGCCTTTGCTTATCCAGAAAACTTTCAGCTAACATGCTCGGTGAAAAAGGCAGAGGCATGATTGAAGTATATGCCTAAATTCGAAATTGTTTTAAAAGACATGATGGAATAGACTAGCAAATCGCTGAGGCATAGCCCAAAGGCTACCTTGCTAGCTCTTTTTACTTACAAAGAAAGATCAGAGAAGGGCCCAGGATAGTTCAGTTGGTAAGAGTGCGGAAAAGGGCAACCCTGCCCAAGCACCAACTTCTTTGGTGTAGTTGTAATAACGTTTATTTATTCGTTTAGTACTCACAGGCTCCATCATCATTGTATAAAGAAGGTTGTCCGACTTTCTTGGAGCAGTCCGCCTCTCCTTGCCACTCGGCGGGACATTCACACCAACACCGATCTTCTCTCTCTTTCAGGGTCCCGCCGTTCTTACAAACCAAACCACCACAGTCTGCATCAGTCATCTCCACCTGATATAGAAACTATACACTGACTCCTCACTCCTACCGGAATACAACTCAGCTTCTGGACAATAACATAAAATCATCTTACTTTAGATGGATGGCATTGTCCAGTGATATACAGTATCAGTTTGCAGTAAGCAAAATGCAGATGGCGGCTATTCTTGCACGTGAGAACAACTGATTGAGACGCGCATAGCACAGCTTTCAGGCTTGTTGTTAGTGCCTTCCTGTATATCACTGCATCGTATAGCCAATGTCATTTTTAGATCGATCCATGTTCTCCCCTTTATATTTGTATTCTTCATTAACATCATGATTCGAATCCGTTGAACTTGAAGGAGAAAGCTCAAAATGACACAAACTTGGAATAAAACCGGGATCATCTGGTTCAAAGCCAAATGCGTTACCCCCTGAGCCACCACTCCTCTCATCTATTGATCTAAAACACTTGCTGGAGTCAGCTCTCGCTGCTTGGTAGCTCGCAAAGAGGTCTCGCATAATTCTAAGCTTTTGCCTCTGTAAGAAGCGACAGGAAGAAAATGATTTGAATGGGATTACAGGTAAATGTCAGCTTTAACAGACATCAAAAGGGCTATCATTTAAATATTTAAATATAAATTTGACTAAATGTACAAAATAATTGTGTCACGGAGTACTCTTCAAAACAATTTAACAATTCAATTTGTGAGTGCAAAAAAAAGTTTAGAAACACCAAAGATTTATGAATTATGACTTTTGCTTGGAAGGTGAGCGTTGGCACCTGTTGTTTCAGAGCTCTCTAAAAAGTTATATATTGAAGCCTATATTAGGTGAATGAGCGAACATATTTAGGAGTCCTTTGAATTGAGAGTTTGGGGGTAGTTGTATCGAGTTGATATGAATTCTTCAAGTCAAAATGCATCAAAACACTTGAAACTGAAGCAGGAATACACTTATTAAACCAACACGCCGTTAAATGACCAGCTTCCTCAAGCAGTGCTGGCAATCTTTTCAGGTCCTCGGTCATAAATGTTTTGAGCAGCTGGCAACTAACCAGTCAAACATTCATAGCCGCTGGGTACCAGCTTTAAATCTGCCATTAAATTATGGGAGCCACTGAACTGCTAGTCACCGACTACTGGTGTTCGGCTTGTTAGATAACATAATATGTCATCAATCCTTGTCCCAATCTGCAATCTTTATACTGTGCTGTTCACAGAAAATATTATCTATGAACTCCTCATCACATAGTTTTGTATTACTTGTTGCTCGGTTTTCCCACGAATACAGCCAAGGTGAACTAAAACTTGCATGTATTCTCCTTCTCGAGGGTGAACCAATCACTAAAAAAATTATCCACTTGAGATTTCTGGCTTGTTTTAGGACCTGGGTGTAATGACCTCAAACTGTAAGAGCCCAAACAATCCGGATACGGCTCATTAGCTCCATTTACTGAGGTACAGATTGTTAAAACAGATGGAACAAAAAGTTCCGGCAAATTCTATAAGAACTTTTTATGGCATTGGGCTTGACCAGTCACATGCAACCATAACTGATCACATTAAGAAATGCCATAATGCACTGACGTTTTCTGGAAAGTTCTGTAATGTTCCAGAAGACTGAGTTATCATTTGACCCTATGGCTGATGATTTGATGCTAGTAATGATGTCATGCTGTTAGTCAGTTTATGACGCAGAATGATTCAGACAATTTTTTATGGCTATAACATTGGTACAAGCTGCCACAGCATTTGATGAATTGCAGTTTGTTGATTAAACACCATTTGTTAAATTGTTCAAACTCGGTGTTTCACCATCCTATCAAGTGGATCTCCAAATAATCCCGTTTTAAATCAGCAGTTCGGAACGAGTTCAGAATTCCGTGAAGAGCTCCCCGTCACAACAGGAAGTCTAGGATTCTGTCCTTGACTCAGAATCTCTGGCTTTCTCTCAAGCCAAACGCTCAATAATGCTACTATCAATTCTAGGTCTGAGGAAACCTGACAGTCACTCCGCAGCGTGCTCTACTCTACACGCAGGTGGGTATTTGAATAGACTGTTTGGCACAGGTGCATGTAGGCCCGATCTGTCGTTGGCTCCATGATTGATCGATGATCGGCTCCAATGTCAGTCAGAATGAGATGACCGTGGTATGTAGCCTGACTCAGGTCAGCTAATGATATTCACCCCCCATCAGTCGTCAGTCAAAACTTGGAGAGGTTCTGACTCAAAAATTCCATCCGCATTCATCGATTCATTCATGAATGCCCTGAAGGCAGTGACTTATGTCATTACTGCAGGCAAAGATAATACCGCTTGTTTCACTGACATATATGTCACTGATTGTATTCTAGAAATTTCTCAGTCAGGCTAT
>Ga0224511_10001748_pt1 | contig 13668 bp, 14 predicted proteins | sample SF_May12_sed_USG_2_FD_169988 | JGI IMG/M metagenome (GOLD analysis project Ga0224511, IMG submission 169988) | Sediment microbial communities from San Francisco Bay, California, United States - SF_May12_sed_USGS_8_1 | ecosystem: Environmental > Aquatic > Marine > Sediment | place: USA...
CTTTCAGTGCCAGCTCATCAGATGGAAACTACTGGGACCCGACCTCTCCTGCAGACAACCCGCCCACCAGGTCAGTGGATCAACAGTGACAGTATGAACTAGCGTTACCATCTTGTAGTAGTGATGAGCAAAGTTTCTTGCAACAAAATGCGGAAATTTATGTAGACAGTCTTGGAAGAGCTAGGTGCCACTTGCCGCGGTGTCCTGCTCCTATCCTACTACTGCGGAACTGTGTACCACTTGTTACTGAGCCCTCTAGATGTATTCCATCCGCAGTCATATAGTCTATTGCACACCCCACCCCCACACATTGTAGTGAGCCTGACTATGAGCACTTACGAGTGCCGCGTCCCCTGCGTCGTGTTCCTGCCATGAAGCCTGATGAGACCTATCAACCTCGCTCAAGTCTCCTGCGACGCCGGAAACTTAAGGAAATGGCACCAATTCGCACAAACCAATCTCTGACATCTAAAGGTACGATACTTTTAAGGTTGTTGACTGTTGGCACTTATAATATCCATGCGTACTTTTCCCGATCGGTTTTACTAACGGAAAGCATGAATTCTGAAAGACTTTGACGCCAATGTAGAAGGAAGGAAATTGATGGAGTAATATTTTACAATTAATCCTATACAATAATTGTCTTGATTTCTCTATTTGTAGAAGGCCGCGCATTTTCTCCCCCGGAGCGCGCCAAGTTTTCATTGGATGTGATGAGTGATAGCGAGATGTCTCACAGTCTGTCAGCATCAGCAGCCTTGCCTTCCATTGTGGAGACTCACCACACACCAACGGAGGAGGCGCCTACCGATGCCAGTGTGCGTTACCAAATTGAATGTTCCGCTGAATTGATGAGTTCATTCACCCTGTATTACAGAGCCACTGCTTTAAAGCTCTAGAGTGAGGCGATCGCTTGTTCATTGTTTTATGAGCTGAGAATCGATGGGCACTGAATGATATTTGGTTTGGCCACCACTTCATCGTTCACATTACAATGTTAATCAATGGAGCCCCATCAATAGAGTTACCTTCTCTATCGGGCGTAGCATGGACTATCCTGGAAACAGGCCATTGGCTCAGTGACGTCATTCGTGTGAACAATGCCCTTATCCTAAGCTGATGTTTGCGTACCCATAGGTCATTCAAAGTTTTAGTAACTCGGGTTTCAGCACATCTCCGTTTAACTGAAGACATGGTCAGGTGTGATAATCATTAAAGTGTATAAGAGGTTGCCTCGGATTCGCCGTAGACAGGCGGTAAAAACACGGCGGGAACGAGTCAAACTATACTCTCCGGTCAGTGGAAAAGTGGTTGACTTAGCAAACCAGCGATGCTTTTCCTACCACTTGCGGGCAGGCATTTCTGATGCCTGATGGCTAGGGTGATGAGATCCCTGTGGTTATTCTGTTAGTAATGCTTACCAAAGACAGTTTACACACAATAGTCCGATTGTTATACCCGGTGCCTTGCTGAGCGACATCAATCGGCGGCCATGCTGACTCCAAATTACTTTTTTATATTTTGTACTCTCATCAAAAATTCACAAAAGATGGCTTATATCATGAATGCATTGTGCATTGAGTGAATTTTCGAACAAATTGCTAAAGCAGCAACAACAACTTCATTTTCTGTTTAGATCATATAAGCCTATATAGCATGTCAGCAGCTTGACTACCGGATCCGTGTTTATATAGGGACGAATCCGACGGGAATTGTTAAGCTCCATCCACCATCGTATTGCGTCATATCTTATCAAGGATTTAAGGCAGCAGGTTTTGAGCAATATCTTGTAAGACATGAGATCAAGGGTCAATTTGACTATGTTTTTGAGTTCACTTGGACTTTAACATGGTGGACTCATTCACCTCTGGTTTAGGCTTGTCATGACAGGCGAACGGCAATCTCATTGAGTTTTCCTGTTTGTAGTCTGCCCCATCTCAGCTCACATGCCCGGATCTGCTGCCGCAGACTCAGCCGATCCGCGTAACTGTGCCGAGTCATCGTGTTCTGCAGGCTGTCTCGTCGTTGCCTGTCCCCAAACGTGACCTTGACAGCGACTCATCTAGCTCTGAGTTGTCTCCCGCGCCACCGAGTAATGTATCCTGCTCCTCACCCCGCCTTCATTCGGCGCTCTCCATTCATGGCAGCCAGACAGTGTATAACCATGACCCAATGATGTTTGCCTTCACTCCGGTTAAACCAGCGCTACGCAATGGTAAGTGTTTTCACATGAATAGCTTTGTGTGATCCTGATCTAGTCACAGTCAACACCTTTTCTAATATTACCGCAACCAGCTTTTGATCAGCACAAGGTGGTGTCTAGCCATACTTTGTCCAGTATGGGATAAGATGGAATGCCTATTTCAGCTGAACAAGCAATAGGTGACTAGTTAGCATTGCCGTTGAATAGTTTACTAATGTCTTTGTGACTCATCACACTTTTTTCAGGCCTCGTGGGATGAATGAAGTGTTTAGCTATCCAGAGATGTATAATACTTGAGTTCAGGGCTTACACTGTTGGGTGTTAAACCTGTGTGAAAATCGGCTTTTTTAACTAAGCCATGATTCATCATAACTGCCCAAATCCAGACAGCATCCTATCGGCCAAATCAGTATTCCATCTTATTCTGTGGTATCCATTGACCTCGGTCAATTGCTGAGTTTATGCTCGTTAGAAGATCAAGACTTTGAAGCTGGCATACTATATTTAAATCTTCTTTAATGAACAATTTTTTCGAAATTAGTTATCACTGCCGTAGAATCTCCTCGGATATAAAAGTGATTAATTCCATTGTAGAGTATACCAGTATCACTGACTGCATAGATACATCATGTGTGCTTAACTCGCCCAACTCAAGTCCTAGTCAATCATTTAACGGTAAGATCTTCTGTGGTATGGGTCGAACAGAGGGATAGGTCATTTGGTTATATATTGTTTCCTTCCATTTGTCTTCGAGGGAGAGAATGAAAATTCTGTCGATTTGCCCATTCTCTTGTTCTAGCTGCACGCATGTATTATCTCAGAGTTTGGAAAATAACCTTGCTTCACTTTGGCGCTAAGCCATTCGCTCTAATAGACCTCCTTAGCCTGAGGGTTATTATAGAACAGCAGCATCCGGGAACTATGTGAGGAGCTCATACTCACAGTGGTAGTCCCATATAGCCAAGGTTTGAGTCCAGGATCTGTCTGTTGCCACTGGGCTTTACTGCCATCCCTGCTACATGTTGTATTGTAGAAGATGATACAGTTGTTTGATTCCTTGATTTTACACCATTCACCATTATATTGTAGCTGGTACTGGTGGTCGATTTTATTTTGGACCCAATATGGACCCTGCGGACACTAAACGGAAAAGTTCAGAAAATCAGTTCATCAGAGATGAGACGAGACAATTACGCAGAGCAGAGGAGACTGAGGTTTGTACTGGGTCTCGCTTCTGGAATCCCCTGATGATCAGGAGGGAGAGATTTTCTCACTGTTAAGGTGAAGATGTTGGGTTGGATGCTCCGTTTTTTCACCAGTTATGGCGTATCATGGAGCACCTGGAGCGGGTCAATATCTGTGCGCCACCACTTAATGAGTTCCTTAGTTGAATTGGTGTCAGGAGCTCACACTAACAATGGGAGCCTACCGTAAACAGAGTCCGAGCCCAGATTCATCACTGATCACTGAATGTATGATCATAATGCTTGTAGAATAAAGTGATTGGTAAAGCAATGAAATCCAGGATTCGTCAGATTAGTGTGGATGACTCTAACTCTATGAGTAATCTGGCGCAGCTGATTATGGCAGAGCTGAGTGCGGCATCGCCATGTCCCATCGCCGATGAGCACAGCGACACAGAGAGCTCACTGTCTAATACAATGCCCGAGTCTATGCTCAAAGAAAGCATGCGCGAAGACATGGATCTGTCCCAGACAACTCACTTCTGAGAGTCAAAATTGTGTATCGATCTGGGCCAATGGAATTATTACTAGGTTGTGGTTTTTAGATTTTTTGCAATCATGTATTTCAATCATTAATGCAACCAGTGTATCCCTTGCCTACATTTGTGACTAAACTAGGAAACATACAGAATTCCCTCTATGTTACAGTCCTCGAAGAAAAATAGTACAGTGAATAGCGAGATTGTTTTTTTTGTGTCAAACTAACCTGCGCCAAAGCCAAAAATCTCACTAGCATCTGTGATAGCTCTAGGTTGTCTTTTGTTAGTCTTCTAACCTATGATCGGAAGGCAACTACCATCTCGTTGAATGTCTCCCCTTTTTTATTTGTACTCACTTTGTTTTATAATATCAGGACTCCCAATGTCTTAAAACCTGGTGCTGTATACTTACATATATGATGGTTGACAGATCTACATATTATTTTGGCATTTATAATACATCGGTTGTTTTGCAACATTTTTCTCACAATGGTATCCGATCGCAGATTTGCATTTCCGTAACCAGTGGCTCAATCACTACGAGCCCTTATTCCACTTTTTGTATTCGCTAACTTTCTTGACTGAATTACAGAGCCAGATGTTTATCCTTTGATGCATCTAGGTGAACAGTTCAGTCAAGAAACCGGACATCTGTGCAGAATTGCGATAGACTCGCCGTTATAAGCTACCATAATCAAATGGTGCCATGTACTGAGACTAGGTCGATACACGTCTGTTATGTATGTGATCCGATCATCGACCATCTGCAGTAACGCTTCTAGTTGACTAAAATAGCCACTCCGAATGGCAGGTTGAATCGCATTCCAAATTCAAGGGGATTTCTCAAACATTGGTAATATTGAACAACCTCCAAAATCATGGTAACCGGCTGCGAAGAATCGGCCTGTGGGGCATAGTCAATTGTGGTAGTTGACTAGATTAACCCCATCCAATCTGGTGGCCAATATCATTGCTAGAACACCCTCGACTACCCTGTACCTAATACGCTGTACAAAGATTTGCGCTGTTCTATATAATACATAGCAGTTTTAGCAAAAAATCTACCAATATACGCCGACTCTTTTAGACCCACACAAAAACCGTGCTCCTGGTGAGGCTCGAACTCACAGCCTCCGCATCTCATACTGATTTATAAGTACGGCGCGCTAACCAATTGCGCCACAGGAGCGTAGATGCGCAGTCGCTCGTTAATACGTAATATGAACATGACGGTCGTGGCTGCACGTATACTGATCAGCTGAACCAATAGAATGGGATGATCCCGAGTTTTACAACAGAGCCACCGGAAGGGCACTGTATTGCAGACTTCCTAGTGCCTATTGTTTCTGGGGTATTGGCTATGAAAAGATTTTACACCCATATGGAGTAGGTAGACTCCCAACATGAAATACCAGGCTTGTCTGGTTGAGCGTCTGTTTGGGGTTGACAACCCAACTAGGAATAGTCTGAACAATCTTTTCCCTGTCAATGCGACCTTGAAGAATAATTATCGACGACAACCCTTTCCTGCATTCTGTACACTATCCGGAGTTAATTATGTTCTCTTTTTACAATCATGGGCACAGAAAGGTGCTAGAAACCATACAACAGTATCCCCTAATAGGTTGATTGCGTTGCGTCATACTTGGATTTGTTTTCAGCGAACTCATGTTGCTAACTAGAAACATATATATTTAAACTCTTTCAGTCCATTGCTGTTATGTCTGACTGATGATGAGGTGTTGGTGACCAAGATAAGGTTGTGACTTCATAGAAGAGATCTGTATTATAGCATTTACAACAAAACCAAAACAACATTAGGGCATCTGGAAACGTCCAGGTAAATAAAATTACTATCTATCAATACAATGTGAGTCAATAATTCTTCTCAGCACAAACTAGGGAAGATAGGTATGATTATACAATACTAAACGTAGGTATCTGTATAATAAAATAACAACAAATGTAGTCCTGACATCTGAATATATTATGGGGGTCTAATATCACACTGGTGAGATTCAAAAAACAAGCCCAATTCTGTGACGGGCACTATGCTTGATTGTACAACTACAGGAATCCAAACTACGCTTCTCCGCGCATCAAAGAGAGTATCCCCCTGTATTGGTTACGGCATGTAGATGGGATTACGCTTGGAGGATATATCCCTTGTGTTTTTAGTTAAAACCTGATTCGTAATCAATACAATCTGTTGAACTGAAACGGTGTAACGGTCCGATTGGCATAATGACATTGTACAATGGCTGGTCATTGGGAGACAGGTCAGGAATCCTCAGTGGCAACTACACGCTTCCGCAAACCTCCAGATTCAAGATCAGCACCAATATCTTCCGTTTCACTCTCATCCTCCTCCTCGTCCTGCCCACCGTATATAACCTCCACCTCGCTACCCTCCTCCGAGCTCGACATGTCAAGGTCATCCTCATCCATTTCATCCTCCCCCTCCTCTGAAGATTCGCTTGTTGACTCATGGACGGGACAAGCTTTTGATTCCTCGATGGTATCCTTAGCCGATGACACGGCGGAACTAACGTCAGACATGCGCTCCATCATTTTATTCATGCGCTGTTCGACCTCGCGAAGGCGTGCCTGTACCCGAACCATCTCCTCCGGTGACACTTTAAATGTGAATGAATTGGTAACCAGGCAATCTGCGAGATTGAACGAAACCGTTTTGACCATGAGCTTAAACACTAGACAAATACGATATTTCAAGCAGATGAGACTAAGAATTTAGCCAGGGAGCTACTTCGGCCATATGAAGTGTGCGGGAGCCAGATTGGTTTTTGGTGAGATACCCGGACAGAGGAGAAAAGGCAGGCAGCGAAGCAGATGGCTGGAGATATGGAAAGCAGCTGAAAAGTCACAAACGACTCGATGGAGAAACCTGCTAAAAGTTGAGTAGTTAATCATCAAATGGCATCGGATTAAGTTGAGGGAAATGGTTATTTCACTTACTGGGCTCCTGATTTTCACACTTTTTCAACAACTCATCCAGACTGGGGTCCGCCGGTTTCGGTGCTTCCTCGACATTATCAGGTTTCACTTCCTTAATTATAGGTTTTTTGGATTTCTTTGATTTAGCTTTTATGATTTCATCTTCAGAGTCAGAACCATCTGTATTGCGCTTGCGCAGATACTCAGCTGTAACAACACACAGACAAGCAATTAAAGAAACTCGCTGGCAAGGCGATACATGCCGCACTAGGCACACGTCAAGCTTTTATGTCCAAGGACAGTATTAGCTAGGGTTCTGGACTAGAGTAGAGACAGTGCTGTTTGCTGACCAAATTACGAAATAAGCTTCGAGAGTAATACAAGAGGTGGAGTTTCTAAGTTTATAGTACCAAAATTATCTATTGCTTGATATATACCCTAGTCACCCGACTGCACAGGTTTGTACTTGCCCAGCTGGTTGATCTCCTTGGCGCCGGCCTCATCCTCTCCAGAGAGAACCTTCTCTAGGTCCACCTCCGCTAGTCTCTCTGTGATCAGAGAATACAGCTCATTTGTGCTGTTCTTCTTTTTCTTTTTCTTCTCTTTATCACCCCCATACACCTGAATGAAAAAGCGGATGACTGACCCTGAGGCCTGAGCCAAAGAGGGTATTGGATATATCAGAGGTCCCAAAGCGAATAAGATTTTTTTCCATAATTGCGACACCCATCATCATTTTTCCTGTGCTTTTGCCCTAATAATGTCATCCACGTAAGATAAAACTAATCTAACCTAATCTATGACTGAGCATTTTTTCCATCAAACCACTCCTGCTCCTAGATACGATGATAAGAGGACCTCATTCTTAAACCATGCCCTGGTGCGACTCAATTGGAAGGTTTTACAGGTATAAATTCTCTACAATAAATTATCCGGGTAACTACACCTGGTGACATGTGGCTTCAAAGGAGAGCACAAATCTGCTAAATTTTGAGGACAGTGTGAATAGTGGGAATAGTGAGTCAGTATCCATTAAGACATTACCTTAGTGGCAGTGTAAATCAGATAGAGAACAATTCCAACTGCATATACAGGAAGTATCATACTCATGACCCCTCCGCTGGAACCACCAGTACCCTCAGGTTTCTGGCCTAAATCACCTCTGGCTCCCGGAGGTGGCCTCATTCCGGGACGATGGCTTGGTGTACGACCTCCTTCAGGATTCGGTCTCATATGAGGGGGATACTCTACAGAGAGGCAACAATCTGTGTTAGTGTGCTAAGTTCCTCACATTCACCAATGATGGTCATAGGGGTATGAACATGGTCATTTAACCGTTACAGGAAAGCGAAGAGAGTGAATTAGAAGTCAAATGCATGTAACAAAAAAAGTTCATTTTACAATGAAGATTCATTTTACTCACATTAGCTATTGTTACTAGTTAAAGGGGTTAAGCCGTGGCCAGAGACATAGGAGCAGAGATCGGATAACAGAAGCTTTTTTAAAAGAAATACGGGGTCAATCATATCAAACATAGTATCATCTGAAAGCTCAAAATCTACTCTATAAAAGTCGAACCGGGAAAATTCTTTACATATATGCAACCTTTTCATTATGGAACCTCCGCGGTCCGCATGCAGACATATCAAACAAAGTCTATCATCAACATTAATTTTGCGACAGCCTTACCATGATAGATTTTTGTCCTAGGATCAGCGGTAATAGTCCTGACTAGTTTTGCAAATAAAAGAACTTAATTGCAACCAACAGACAGACTGCCCTATGTGTCCAATGGCCAAAAGTATCTTCACTTGTTTTCCGATTCTGAAGCCTATCATGAACAAATGGGCCCAATACCCAGCTCAAATGAAAGCTTAGATATAGGCCTATCCAGTGCGCATACTTGGAACCCTCGGTGATGCACTTTTCAGACCGTCGAGGCAACAGAATTGGCCTCAAGATAGGAAATTAACACAGAGCTGTTGATGTTTGCATTGATTTCTCGGTTATGCGCTGGTGTAATTGAGGAAATGTGCAACAAAAATATAGAGATAGGGTTTCAGAGTGCAGGTTTCCACCTCTGTTGGTGCCATTGTTGCGCAAAGATAGAGGCCCGAATGCGGCAGCCTCTATTTATGGCAAGGGGAAACCCAGCAAAGCTTTTCTTATAACTTCGGTTTTCTTTGATATTAAGTTCAATTTCGAGTCCTATTCAATGTAATGAGGGAGTGAAGATCATTAGGTTACTAAGTTTTAGTAACTCGACCCCATTTTCTTTTACTATTTGGCCCATTCGGTCTGTAGTTATTCGAGAGACCGATATGCACTTTTTGGAAAACGACCACTCGCCACAATGAATGTGGAGTTGCCTCTCTTTAGAAATGGGGAAGACGACTCCGAAAGTGCATCTACACTCAACCGTGACATGACCCCGTTGATGATAACTGCCTAGCGGCCCGCAGAAATCAGTTGTGGATTTTCTGTTATAGGTCCGAGCATGCTTCTCAGCCGATCTCATGCCAAGCCAACATATCCAGTGGGGCCACCCATGGAGCGAGGGCCAGCGAATGCCCAGATGCTCGCGCAGCAGACTCCCCATCTACAAAGACAGATGTCCAGAGGGGCAACGAATCCACCTCAAGGTTAGTAGTCTGCTACAGCAGAAAGTGCACAGCTTCAAATAGCTACTCTGAGTTCCTTCATGCTAACACCACCCAGTGCCCGTATGTTACTGCATTGCCTATACAGCCGAGCACATTATCGCAATGTGTGGCTCAAGGGAAGAACACAGTTCTGAAGTAAGGTGGGGAGGGAGAGGAATTTGGTTTTCTTAACTTCACTGTTAGTGTCTAACTCCTAGCTCTTTTGCGGAGCTCCTAAGCGATCTCCTGTTTTTCTAATTTACCACATAGACAAACTAAGAATGCTTCTGAATCCTCTTTATTGGGAGTTGCCCACTCCTGATTCATTCTCCAGCATTATTCTTCACTTATTCACTTTGTAATGAACCGTATATGCCCTTTCCAGGTCAGCCACACCCTGCTATGCACCCTCACAGTATGCATCGGGCACCATCGGTGGGAGGTCATCCTGCTCATATGCTGCCTGGGCACTCAATACCTCAACATCCAGCCTTACATCCACAACACCCCCACTACGGTATGCAACAGCAACTGCCACATCAACAGATGCAGCCTCAGCAATGCAGTATGCAGCAATCTCAACCTACACAACAAAATACACAACCATCAGGACCACCACAGCAGCAGAGACCGCCTAGTCAGGAACAAAATGGCTGCTCGCAGAGAATCAACTCATTCATGGGGAGTTCTGCTGATGATCTGAGTGATCTAGAAATGATCCTTTCAGCGAAGTAAACCATGTGAAACTGTCAAAGAATACTGCTGGTTGTCCCCTAGAGGGACAAGTACCCTAAAAGTAGTGAAACTTAGGGCCGGTCTCATTTTTGGGGCAAAGTGACTCGTATTCACCCAAATGTATTTAAGTGCCATTACTTATGCCTCTGTACAGAAACAATGGATATTGTATGTAGCTAGAATTTATATTTATTTTTTCCATAAGGCTCCTTTTTTACTCACTGCATGAAAGGATTCTATAGATTATATCTTACCAATGAGATTAATCATATGAAGGAGTCAATGTTACGCGATCATTTTTCTGCACACACGCAGTTCACTATTGTTTCCCATTCGCACCATGTACATAATTTATACAACTGTGTCTAATTATTATATTTATATAATAAGAGAATTAGAGACTAAATCCGCCTCCCCTGTATTGGCAAATGGACGGTTCTGATTGAACCATTTGTTGAGGAGTTGTTGCTCGATCAGGTGAATATGCCTTGGAATGTTGAGGAAGTGAATTAACAATACGCTTCTGTGCCCTCTTTGTATTTTTCACTATATAAAAGACATAGCCTTCTTCCTTTTTCAAACGGCACTGGAAACTCCCAACAAATAACCACAAAACCAAAGCACCTTCTCGCCCCGCTACATGCCGAAGAGCCAAGTTACACCTTCTCGCCCTGCCACATGCCGAAGAGCCAAGTTACACCTTCTCGCCCCGCCACATGCCGAAGAGCCAAATTACCTGTTTAGGGCGAAAAACAACTAATTGGAACTGTCTTACCTGTTCCCAATTACCTTCAAGCGTAGTCCGTATATAGCGAGCGTATCGATTGGGAGTAGGTATGGAAAAGTACGCTCTAGACTTTTTGCAAGCTGAGCGGCCAAAGTGGTAAAACTTTTTTTACTACTTAAGTTAGTAGTGAGCGGCAATCTTTTTACTGCATGCTGATCAATCGATCATTGCAACGGGATCATCATGGAGAGATGGCAAGGGTCAGTAGCTGTGATCACTGGAGCAGCAGCAGGAATTGACAAAGAAACTATTCGTTTGCTGTTGGAGAATGGCGCCAAATGCATTGGCTGTGGTGTGGAAGAAGATCAGAAAAATTCTGAAAGCTGAGAAGCTCCCGAGGTTGGTTTTGTGTAGGGGGGCTGTGACTATGAGTAGGAGTATGGTAGTAAGAAATAGCTTACCCAGAGACATGGATGATAGATATAGAAAGATTATCCCAGTAATAACGTGGAGTATAGATTATAGATCTGTGTAGATGCCTAGCTTAGATCACTAGCTTATAAATATAATATAACGGTTATAACTATGGTGTTACTGTTACAACTTGCAAGCTGTAAATTACGGCGTAATTCTTTGCATATATGCAACTTTTTCATTTGGGAACCTCCGCGCTTCGCATGCAGACATATCAAACAAAATCTATCATCAACATTGATTTTGGGACAGCCTTTCCATAACAAATTTTTGTCCTAGGATCAGCTTTCACTTTTATCAATACAAAAGATTATACCAAGATAGGACACAATCTTTAGTTTATATAAGGATGTTAACTGGTCCGGTTAATTGTCCTGGTTTTACACACCGTGACATTCAATGGCTATCACTGCAAACGCGCTGGGTCTTGTAGGGGCTCAGAGCGCAACAGCACTAGAGCCCTCACCTTGACGGTTAGTTTTGTTGCTCTTACACGTATACATTACACGCTCCTTGCATGTGAAAGCTTTTATCTATAAGCATCATATTTCGGTTCCGGCTTCGATCAGACGACACAAAGACTTTGACATTGTGTGAGATCTAGCTGTCAACGGAATATCTTAGACCCCTGTAACTAGAACCTCTACAAAGACCCAACAGACTGTGCAACACACCCAGCGGAGTCTGGTGGTGTCATTCGGAAAGTTTGTATGATGTTTGTCAATACCCAGGCCGAGGCATGAAAATCTATAGTAAAAAAGTTGGTAACATGTGAACTGTTGAAAGTGATGAAATATATCTGATACCTTGTGTATTGAATTATAATAAAGTGGGTATTAAAAATGCAAACAAAAAAGTGGTTTTATCTGCCTCCCTCATGTTATCTTGCACTAAAAACTCAAGGACTTTACCTGAATTTTAAACATTGTTGGGGCTATCCCACTTTTCTTGTCAAATTTCTGAAAGTACATGGTATCTAAGGTACTGGGTACATGGTTTCGAGCTCGGGGTACATGGTACAAGGTTTTGAGGGTATGGGGTACCTGGTTTCGAGAGTACAGGGTACATGGTTACTGAGGTACGGGGTACATAGTTTTTCACTATCCGTAGGAGTATCATATCATGATGGTACTCATAGCATGAGTCATACCCATAGCCCCCTAAACAAGAGCAACCAAGAGTGAAGAGATTATGAATATTGAGTTATTTTTTATGAACATGGGCAGAGCTGGGCTTTTAGTTTGAGAATCCTCACCTGATTATTGAGATACAGCAGTACTCAAGTAGACCCAAACAGACTGACTGAGGTAGTGACGACTGCTTCTCGTAGCCAGTTGCACACGGAGCTGTACTGGTTCAAACCTGACAATCAGACTTTGACATGTGAATATCAGTATCACTTATATATGGTAAATTTTCATATGAACACAACAGGTGTTGGATCGGCGATTTATGATGGGAACCCGAGTGAACCATTCTGTCCGATCGTTGCTGCTTGCTACAGTTAGGCCGACAATCAATCATGTCGATAACTTTTCAATTGGTCTACTAAAGTTAGCAAATCTTGCATCAATGCAGTTTTATAAGTCTTTCAGAAATGATACATGCTAGTCTATGGCAATGTCACTATCCCATCCAAGGATAAAGTTGTACAGGTTTGGAAAACTTATGACAACATCTGTTGAAGTCTTGGATCTGCTGCCAGAGATCAACAACGAATTTTTCTTTCCCCTGTGACGGCAGATTTAGGTAATTTAGATTGCTGATCAAATGGCAAGTTGATCATTCCTTGAGTGTCTCTCATGGTGTATAAAAAAGGAAGGCACGCTCCACCTGTACATTCGTAATATAGCTCCAAATTGGTGTGTAGTGTCCAAGTACTAAGCAGACACTTGCCTTTACTCTACCAACTGCAATGGAGCATGGGGAGCAAGTATGGCAGGTTAGACGGAATGGATTCGTGACTCAATGAATGAATGGATAGGTACATAAGTAGGTGGGTCAATCATCCATCAATTAGTCAATCAAGAGATGAGTCAATCAATTGATTAGCCAATCAATTAAGCAATCGAAATATTTAAAAAATTTAATAAATGAATCGTGGAATTATCAGATGAGACTGCACATACATGTAAGTTCAATCGATTTTTATGAGTCTGCAATTCGTGGTAATCTTCACCTATCTGTGTGAGGAGTCAAGTTTCTCGGG
>Ga0224511_10001749_pt1 | contig 13667 bp, 6 predicted proteins | sample SF_May12_sed_USG_2_FD_169988 | JGI IMG/M metagenome (GOLD analysis project Ga0224511, IMG submission 169988) | Sediment microbial communities from San Francisco Bay, California, United States - SF_May12_sed_USGS_8_1 | ecosystem: Environmental > Aquatic > Marine > Sediment | place: USA...
TGATGCCTACCAGAACTTTATAAAACTCAGTCATATTAATTCAAACAAACTGGTATGGGGCTAATAAACTGAATACTCAAAGTTGGCCAGTGGGGTAGTCCCATAACACAATCTTCAAACCAACAATAAATCCTATAATAAATTCAGGGGTTCGGTTATGACAAAGCGTCCATGATCGCTTCCCATTGCTGATGCAGTTTTCCTGAACTTCCATAAGGTCAACCCTGTCCAGACGTCTTTTGAAAGGATGCAGAGTCGTATTCGGCAAACTGACGGATGAACTATATTCCCAGGAACTGTACACTTTACACCCCAAGACAAACCCATGCTGGGCCCTTCTGCCAATCCTTCTCAACAGCCCAACAATTAGAACATATTGACTATTGTAACAAAGGGGTAGGGTAGGGATACTTATCAAAATAAAAAATCGGACACAGGATAGTGGCTTAGGTCAATGGTTAAAGCGTTTGGATCAGGATCAAAAGGCCCTATGTTCAAGTCCTAGTTGTGCTGAGTGTCCATTGTGCATATGGGCTCCTCGCAATTCCTAGGTTCAAGAACAAAACCGAAGTTCAGATTATTGAGGAATAACTGTAACATGGAGCTATAAGTGGCAGTGCTCACCGTTATCTCACAGCCACTGCCATTCATTCCACCAGAGCTAGTGATGACAGAGTTACCAGAGATATCACAGCTTGTCAGGATCTGCTGCTTCTTAACATAAGTCTGAGTAACTGACAGAGTTCGAGCATCCCACAGTCTGTAAAACATTATTAGTACATTATTCAAAAGTTTAGACACATAGTGCTAACAGATAAGTTTAGACAGGTGTGTGCTCTGTAGCAAAATTCAGTTTAAACCTATGGCCCTGGACATATACAGCCGGTATCTTGCCCTTTCGTGCAGTTTCATCAGAACCAACAGCTCATATAATGGAGGGTAACTGCAAAGAACTCAGCAGCTGAAAAATCATCTGGTGAAGAGTTTCTAAACTATTTATACCATCATCTGGGATTGCCGGTGGTCTAGTGAGTGATACCTCACCCATATGACACAGTTCGACACTTACCTGAGAGATTTATCCTCACTAGTCTGAGCGATTGTATCTTCTACCCAGCATATATCTGTGACTAGATTTCGTGCTATAGTTTCATCACGTAGTAGAGTTCCGACAGTCGCATCCCATAATGCGAGATTGTTATCGCGTGATCCGGTACACACTTGGCCATAATCTAGGAACAGACCATGGGGTTACAATATGAGATGAAAACTGAAATTACCCCTGGTTTTGTCTGTATGAATCACATAATAGAATTTTGTAGACTAAATGACGATAATGGTGAACATGCACAGAACCCTAGCCGCTTGAAATCTCCTCAAATAAACAACACTACATGCATACCCTTGATGCGATGGATTAGATCATACAAAAGAACCTTAATATGTAATGTATATTACATGTAAGCGATGCTAGAAAGCCCTAGTTATGAAACACTGCAAGTCATATGGGTTCGAACTAAATAGATAATAACCTGGGCCTGCTTTGCAGAATCGTCTACTAAAAGAAGTGATGTTTCAACAGGTCAATCACTGATGAATAAGGTAACACTCAGCATGATGCCTTTAGTGACTTTTCATAATTTTATCATTTTATTTAAAAAGAGAAAGATCAAAATTATGTGTTTTTTATACAATACAGATCTATTGATCATCACAAATGGGGTGAGCTTAAATAAAGACAATATAAAGGACAAGTGAACCCACCTTTATTAGCTGCTATCGCAGACACGATCAGCTTGTGATGGTCTTTAAACTCCATGTGAACATCAGGCTTCTCATACAGCCACAAACGTGCTGTAAGGTCACGGGAAGCGGAAAGAATGCTTTCACCATCTCTGTATGAGCAGATCTATAAGAATATGTATAAAGATTTTCCAATTGTAATTACCATTAACACATCATACAGAGGGCAAGATATAATATCACTTTCAGGAGACCGTAGAGTTGAAACAATAAATATGAAGGAGTACCTTTGGACACACCGTATTGATCATTTAACCTTGGTAGGGTGTTAGTTGTTTGACAGTTAATCATGGTCACAGTCTAATACAGCCTGATGAATCTATTAGCGCACTTATCTGACGCATATACAACCGCCTTGGTATTGTAAAATTGTCTCATGTACATGATGGTGATATGTGAACTAACCTGAGATATTGCTTTGCTGTGTCCAGCCCATTTGGGACCAATCTCCCCTCGGGCATAGTCATACCGCAGTAGCTCGCCTTGATCTGTACCTATTGGAGGATAGATACATTGTGAATAGCCAGAAACACAGGGATAGCTCAGCTGTGGTGCGCTGGGAGTACAACCGTGAGAACCTGGGTTCACATCCCGCTCATAGTGGGATCACGTTGTATGACCTTCTCATATTTAACTACGTTAACAAAACGGGGTTTGCCACGAGGTGGAACATCGCTTGCATCTATGTCATGCACTAAATTTATCCAGCAGGATTTTATTTCAGTGTAACCCATCATAACATCATACTTACAAGATGAGGTATAGCAAAGGGCTCAGTAGCTACATCACTGAGATCACTTACCTGTAGCGATAGAGCTTTCACATAAAGGAATAATACAATTAACAATATCAGAAATCACGAAGTTGCTAAACCTGGGTGGTTTCACAACACACTCAGTTTCATCACCGCCCCTACAAAACACAATCATAGTCTCATACGATTCTACTATATCACCCATAGAATTATAGGGGAGGATAATTCTACTATATTATCTGGTACAAATGTATAATGCAAAGTAATCATTCTAATATCTCATTATGTTCGGGTGGAGCATAACACAGTGTAAGGGAGGATATTTTCAGCTGGATGTTATATCCGACCAAAGAAAGCGTTTGTGTTGGTTATAAGCAGATTGTATACAGCTATTAATTGACTGATTTGAGAAGGTTTGAATTGTCCGAATTGGCTACGTATGGAATCTGGTGGAAAAAAAAGGTTTACCCAGTGTGTTGTTTCAGGTTAAAGCAATCACCACAAAGAGCAGATAGCGCTCGATCCATTCCGAGAGGTTCTGTAAACAGAAGCACGTGTCCCACTGTGATTAATTAAGATAGCAGTAACACTGTGGCCATCTATGCGTGCATGCATGCGGGTGAGCTGATCACTGGCCTTTCAGGAAATTGGGGTGAAAAAAATTTAACCACCGTCTATACAGCATAATTTAGGGTAATGCAGTTTCTTTGATTATCATATTGTGATTTACTTGTTTTTGCCATTACCAGTGTCAATTGTAAACATTGCAACTTAATTTGATTAATAGCCTATGTCAATCAATCAATCAATCAATCAATCAATCAATCAATCAATCAATCAATCAATCAATCAATCAATCAATCCTTCAACCAAACAATCAAAATAATATACCGGTCAGATTTTGGACTTTGGGCACAGAAACCACACAAGGAGGAAATGCAACACGTCCAGAAATACGCATTGAATTTAGTTTGGGAAAGGCACATTTCTGGGGGCACAGTGTACATATTATATCTCACTACCCATAGATTGTGGATCTGCTGTACAAACGGTTGGAGAGCAAGCCCTAGTGACCACAAGGTTTTCAGCCTGTGTGTACACGGAGCTTAAAAGTAAGCAGAACCTTGAATAAGTAAATTCTTTTTGCTGTTGGTCATCGGCTCACATGGATTCACTGCTATGTCTATAAATAATAGCAATAATATAAAGAGAAAACATGAGTGAATAGTCGAAAAAAGTTTCTCACTTATCGTCAGCTTCACACCTAGACACTTTCTTAGGTTCTATACTACTAGATAATATATTATATATTTTATATATATATATATATATAGTATTATATATACTAATATAGTCATGTCTATCATTCAATGCCATTTTATTGACTTAGCCAAGAGAACAATTACCTATATTTCGAAGGGTGGTAGCGTTGCAGATGGGAACATGTGGTAACAGTAGTATCGCAAGAGGGTACGCCGGTTTATCAATGGTGACCGTGCATCCGAATAAAAGACACAGTTTGCTCTAACAAATACAAATGACGTTTAGTTGTCTTCGACCATTTCCCGTGGTTGCTCCCAAACAAGAGGAAGCGCTTTCGTATCTCCCACCCATGAGGTGATGTGCTTCTGTAATAACTGTTGATGCTGAAATCAGCATTTCAATGTAAGATGGTGGCAAGAAACAAGATTTCGCCGGGAATAAGCGCATTATGCTTTTGTTTATTTGCTTTAAATTTAGATTGTCAATATTTCGAATTTCTCTGGCGCAGGTCGGTTCACCTGGGTCACCTGACTATCACGTGGTTTATAGGTCCGCATCTGAATCTTCTGAACACTGCATATACGAGCAATACAGATTCTACCTAAATTTGGATTGGTTAAACAGATCCAGTTGACCGTTCCTTACCAACTTCGATTGCCACCGGTCTATGATCAACTCAATCCCATTATACCTTCGATTCGAAGTTGCAACTACTATTGACCAGTGACGTAATGATAATTCCATTGACTCAATCACGGATTGACTTGTTTTGTTTGTATTGTACTTGTAGTTAGCCTAATAATAGTACTACTACTAGTAGTACTGTAGTAATTTCCCTAACCCACCTAACCTATTAGTATCATAAAAATTGACATGATATAAAGGTTAGCACCATGCGTAGCTGTACTCGTTCTAGTCTTTAAGTGTACTACCACTTACTACACACTTGTTTTGTCAGTACTGAGATTATTGGTGTCAGCTGTTACAGTTCGCTACTTCAATGAGTTATATCAGGATTACACACCGACTCTGTTAGTTGCTGAGTCGCACTCTCATCTGCTTTACGGTCTGTAGATGTGAAAACGAGAACCTGTACACCAAGATTCCCCAGATATGTTTTCAGTTAACTGTCTCCAGTGTAACCTGTCACTACTTAATAATCTAACCTGCAATTCTGCAACAAAATCATCTGCGTTGCGTGTGAGATGGCAATGTTTAGTTTTGCATGATTGTTGATCCCTTAATGTCTCATGTATGCACCAACCAAAGCACTGCAGCAGTTTCTACTACAGTTCCAAAATCTATGATTACTGCCCCGAATAATATTTCAATGGGGTTAACAGGGCCAAAATTTGCGACTGTTTTTCGATACACTCACATCGATTGCACTGAGTAGTTGTGTGTAGAGAAACTTTTTTCATAGCTCCAGTAAACATAGGTCTGGCATGTAACAAACTATAGTTACCTCATAAAAGTATCCTCACTGTAATATTGTGCCCAAATTGATAATGGAGTTCCATCATGTACTTTCTTTTGGTGGTATATGTGTATGAAACGTTTGTTCTGCCTTTTGTAGAAAGGAAAATGTGTTTCTAAAGTTCTTCTCGGGCTCAACCTATTGGCGGAACACCCCTACAGTGTAAGCAAGCCAGCTCTTCTGTCCAGAATCCCTAACACATGGTGTTACGCGACCAAATAATTTATATGTTTAGTGGTTGTAGGTTTGCTCACGGATTCCTTTGGAATTTCACCACCACCAATGTCATGGAAGACCCATACCAATTTGCATTTTTCCAGTTTAATGCAACTATCTACAGCTTCCTGTTCAGGTCATGGAACAGCAAAGGACCTGGTAAGCGCAGTCAGATTCTAATCTCACCCTAATAAATAGTCGCGTGACTCCAAGACAGAGCAGATTTCAGCAGTGGTGCAGAAATTAGCCTACTGAGTCTATTTGACAAAGCGTTTCCCCGGGTGCCTCATTGGGAGACTTTTTACTTACACCCCATAGAAAAGAGAAGTTGCAAGATACAAAATTATTGCCTGAGCTGGGGATTGAATCAGTGGCCTCCAGCGCTCTCATCGCCTTTATGAGGATTTGGTCTGCCGAGTCAGGTTGGTCGTAGGCTAAATGGCTCTTCATTCAGAACCAATGTCATACGTTTTGCTGTGACTTTTTGTATGATTGTAGATGTGCTGTGGATGTGCCTATTGTGCCTTTGTCTAGTGATTTCACTAGACGCTCTCAAGCTGCTTCAAGAATATCTTAGTATACGTATGAAGCTCGATCCAGAGTTATTGGGCACGACTGTTGGGACCGGAGCAGACAGGTCTCCTCTCCTCCGTGCTCTTATGATACCACCGAGCGAGGGTCATGTGAACAGCTACAGGTCAGAAAGTGCTCACAGTGCCTGCGTTCAGCCGAGCAACTGGTCATCCTAATTAGTAGACCTCCAAATCTGAGGCTTTGTTCAGTGGTAGGAGCTAGGAATTTAGTGGGGAGCCCATTGTCACAACAGGAGCCCGTCATGATTGGCATTTAAACCTGAACTCTTGTGATTGCAACCCCAGCGCTCCCACTATCCTGAGCCTTTATGCTGATCGATCTGATCAGATTCTCCCCACCAACCAATCGGTAATAGAATCCTGCAATGCAGTACCTAGGTTACCAGATAGTATGTCTTTATGACAGCCATACATTTGATCCACCAATCATCCATGTGAATGGTTCCACAATCTGCTTAATATGGAGAACAGAAAAACTAACTTTGTCACAAACCCAGGAAAGACTGTCCAACCAGCAGCAAAAACAATAGTTGTTTTTCAAGACGCTACCTCAATAGCATTGCGAATTGAGACGTAGCCAATCAAGAAAAGAAAGCAACCCATCAGTAAGGTTTCGAGTATACGCTTGTTGTCATGATTGTTTGCATGTGTGATACCAATCCTGCATGTCTTTTTGGCAGGACAAAACTGCACCTGGCAAAGACCGGTGCAACAATGCTGCAGATCTTTTGTGGTATGATTCTCATGCTTGCGCTGATGACATACAATGCCTACCTGTTTGTGACAGTTATCATAGGTTTGTTATATACATTCGCAGATCTCCACCTGTATGCCAGCAACCAGGTCCATAAAAAGTGTCGTCTGTTGTTATGAGCTGTTGATTAGTGGTGCAGTCATATTCTTCAGTAGTGTAGTATTTTGAAGAAAATACTCTTCCTCCTTCGTGAAAGCATGCTTCCGGTCATTTTGACTTTTAAAATGTTGCAAAAAGACACTGATTCAAACTTCTGAAAGTTGGGAAACCCTTTCCGTACTAGGCTACCCACCCGTGGATTGCAAAATAATCACTTCGCTGAGCCTCTAGTTGACAAAGCTAGCGTGGAAATATTTGTAATCCCGAATCTATGAAAAGAAAAAACATTTCGATTTGCTAGTAGCCATCAGGATGGAATGTTTCACAAAGCAACCCATTGAATAAACTTTGCCTGGAGTAAAAAAAACTAAGAAATTGCTTCATATTTGTTACTGAATTGGTGTCATGTCATTTTCGCATTTCCATCAATGACATAAAAATCTAGGAACCATTCCATCCTGATGTTTTGTACCCTTTGATTAGCAGCTTTATTCACCTCTCTGATTAGCCATGTAATCTACAGGTTCTGGACTGAGCTTTCTTACTTTCTTCCACATAAGAGTTCAAGTGATTCAGAGAATTTATCAAACAATCAGCAGCGGGGTAGGGTAAAGGTAAGCTGTGTGATTTTACTTAGCGCGATGGCACCATGAGAGCTAAAAGGGGCCGATATAATGGCCACACCATTGATATGAATACATGTATATAGATTGGCTATCAGTCCGTGGTACCAGGATGGCAGCGTGGTCCATCCCATCGAATTGTTAAATCATCAAAATGGAGTGGGTACATTTCATTAGACTCGCTATAAATTTTATGGAAGAGATAGTCAATGCCACAAATTGGGTGCAAGTTGGTTTGTTTGACCTTGAGTTTATCGATTTCCGATCTATATAATCATATCAATGGGCCATAGACCTCGTTACACTATGTTATCCTATGGCTAGTGAGCCCATCGGGTCATTTTCTGTTCCCCTAATAGCCCATGTCATGGCTCAATTCAATTCCACTCACTGTTTCTATTTAAGAGGTTGGAAATGGCAACATTTTGACTTTAGTCAGCTCTAGCTCTTGCTATACTGTACCCTCGCTGTGATTACTGTTTTGAACCTTCCGGGTTCTATTCTGCACTCCCTCCCCCATTGGATTCAGACGTGACGCTAAATCATATTGGTACTCTAGGGGACAAACTATTGACCATCAGTGATGCCATCCATGTAAAACAAGCTTATCTGATCTTATCTAACCGTAAAGTGCCGACTTGGTGTCCTCGCCATATTATGATAGTGTGTTAGGTTAGATTGTTTTACGTGGATAACCTCATGAAGGCAAAACCCTCATTTCCAAAGTTGTTAACAATAAAAAGTAGCACTACGGTAGTACAAATCCATGGATTAAAAAATAAACATCAGAGAATGTTCGGTCAACATCAACAATCCTGAATGCAGTGAAAATGCTAGGAAAGTCCGTAGACAAGTCTGACCTTAGATCTGCTTTGTTTACAGGAAGTGGATTGAGTTTTGCAGTTATGACCATTTTCAAGAATGTCATGAAAGTGAAAATGGCTGAAGGTAACTTAACACGGCAGCAACTCAGTGAATTCATTGGTCAGTCAGTCAATGCCAGCGGACACCATTCTGCCTCCACAAGATTCAATGGCGCAAATAGATATTAGCTCAATAAAAGATACAATGCTTTAATCACCGTTTAATAATTTTATAATGTTTTCATTCATTTGAATTTGTGTAAGGATAAGCAGGAAAAGTTGAACTGCATTTCCTAATCTAATTATGCGATTTTTTATATGTTGTGACTACTTCAACTACAAGGTGCTGACTTATTAGGTGCACCATGCCGACCATTAAATGCCATGGCGTTCGATATGGCACTCCATAATATATGCGTAACATTCCACTATGGTAGCTTTCAGTTTAATCACTTGATTTGTAGCCCTGTTTGAACATTGTACTTGACAAAAGAGCCGCCAAGCGTTGGGTCAAACCACACCTTTCAAAATGTGAGAAGGCTTGTCATTTCGCTTTCGATGTTTGAGCTCTTCTTTTGATCATAAATGATAAGAAACCATATCAATTAATGCAAAACTTTAAAACTGGGTATGTTGAATGACTTCTATGAATGAAATAGACACGCCCTTCTCAGAAAATAGACCATCCATTCATAGTAGTATTGTTTATTGCATTATAAGCCTAGTTTGGAGCTCTACATACATAATAAATTACCAATAACATCACTAACAACAAATCTCTATTCCAGAATTCTATGAGTAGGTTCTACCTTATAATAGAACATTACCATTGATAAAGCAACCTAGCCTAATGAATAAGAATAATTTGACCACATTTTTATCCTCATAACACAGATACATTCGTGGAAGCTCTATCTACTGCCAATGATCAAAATGTAACCCATATGCACCACTTATAACAGGCATACGAACCGGTTCAAAGGTTACTAGAACCTTTGCTGAGACCAGTTCGCTGCCTGTGGAATTAACTGATACCCGAAGTCATTTCAGAGGGTAATTCACAGTAGCTGCTACTTTGCGGCAAAACATTCCCTTTGAAAATTATACTTTCAGGTATGATTGTCCTTTTAGCCAGAAAATCATGTGACTAAACCTTATCGATTAGTGATGCAACATTCTTTGCCATGGATACCGTGGAAAGAAGACGCATACTCCGAAGGTCAAAACATTCTGTGTGTTGTGAGTGAGATATACAGAGCAGAATCGCATACCTAGTGTCCTATTGCGCTCATATAGCCTTTTTAGATTTAAACTGTAGCTTTAGTGTTCAGCTTATGTTCTTGTATCGGGTAAAAAGATTATACAGGACCCGTAGAGTAGACTTCAAATCACCATTCACAATATCTGTAAAGAGGAGATTATCAAAATGTATTAAGAATTTATGAGCAAAAAATAATACAGTGAAACTTGGATAAAGCGAGCTGCAGGGGACCACCAACAAAAGTTTGAGTTATGAAAAGCTCGAGTTATGAGTTATGCTCTTCCTTTGCATTAGCCATGTGACCACCGTAGCGAGTCCATATCGCTCTAGTGTGTTCCTAACTTTCTAAAATTGGTGAGATTTTCCTCTAGTGTGAAAAGAAAAACAATGAAGTTAAGCTTATTACACACAAATGTAAACATACCCAACCACAGAAAAGGTAATTTGGTGGCACTAAAAGTTCGAGATATGCCCAGCAAGTTATCATTACCCAGGCAGGGACCATGAAACTTGGTTTGAGTTAAGCAAGTTTCCGAGTTATCCGAGGTCGGGTTATCCGAGTTTCACTGTAGTACTAAATAATCGACAATAAATTTGTGCCACCTGACAACAAGTGTGGGAGTAGCACTGAAATTGCCCTTCTGAATCTGTAGACTGTATTTTCTAAGGTAACCCTATGCACAAGCCTGATTTTTTTAAATGCCGCGATACAGGAATCAAACAAGAATGAGCACAGTGAGCTATTCATTATCCCTTTGACTACTTACCATCAGCTCTGGCTTTCGGTTTTGGAAGTCCTGCATCATCCATTAGCTCAAATGCCAGATTGACATTGTGAACCTTCTGTTGTTGGGTAGTAGGAGTAAGGTGATAACTATGCAGTGGTATGAAGAAACCCTCGAGGAGGCCCATCAACATACACATATACACTCCATCCTGGAACTGTGAAATCATTCTATCATAATATATTATATTATATTATATTCTATTATATTATATTATATCATAAGAATAATTTAGATTGAGCACATCAAATTCAATATGAGAAAGCTTCCATTGACACAGAAAGCAAAGTTGATAATACCCTAACTTAATGACGTGATGTTATGGTTAAGATAAAACCTGTACTGGGCAGTTGCAGGAGATTCTTACAGCAAGAACATGAAACTTTCGAGTCATACTTTCAGTCCTCAATAACTTCTTAAATAAACAACTTTGTCACACTATTGTTAGATGCTGGGTTCAAGCCTTGGTGATGCTGGGCTTACGCTGTGGCTGCGAAGGCCTCACATGACACTAAGTTCTTGCTGCTTCAGACTCAGAACAAGTATCAGTCTTTGATGGCCCAATAATTGTAGGCCAAGTGCCGAGTGCCAGCTAGTTATAAAAAGAAAGATTAATGTTTTTACCATTTACCTGCCTATCAAGGTCCATCACATCCAGATTGACTTTATTTAGATGCTTATTCACAAATGTTACCAGCGACTACAACATAATTTGACCACTAATACTAGTGAAAGGCAACAGGACAGATACGCTCGCATGTCTCAAGAAAAGGCTGCTTAGTTTTACTTAGCCTTCAAGTGTACCAGATATGCTTTCACCCTAATAACTCATACAGCGTTGATCAGTAATTGAACATCAAAGGATCTATCAATCCTGAATTGGATGAATGATGTCATACCCCGACACTCTTTTTCAGCTTCAACCTGTTTTGGATTGTGATTGAGTGATAATTAAGTTCAATCCCGTACACGTAAAGACAATCCTTACCAAGTGTATATCGAGATATACTACAACTTGTTGTCCAAATTGTAGGTTCGGTCGCTGAATGAGGATCATAGCAGAGTGAACCTACCTAGTAAACACTTACTTTTTTTACTACATTGAGCTTATCAGGAGCATGATCGAACAGTGTATCAAATGCGTCCCTCTCAAACTTCACACCGATATCACTACAAACATAACAGCCTCTGTGTGAGCCTGCTGGTATTGTTATGGTATAGCAGCCAGAATGGACGGATAGAGTTATCATCAGAGGATAACTCTATACAAATAGGTGCAAACTCTACCTGTGCAAAGGTGCACACTGCAGTATTATATCTATAATTGTTGGAGTTACGCTCCCCTAACTCTTTGCTATGACTAATGAAAGTGAGTCACAAGGAGTTTGAACAGACTTCATGAGAAAGTGAAGGGGCAATTAACGGTTTTTGCTGTTGACATGCCCAGCACTCTTGATTACACGAGCACAGACTGAAGCAGGGGTAGCTTACTCATTTGCATTAGTTATCTCCTCAGTAACGCGACGGGAGACCAGCTGACCATTTTGCTTCTGCACAACGATCACATTCACGGAGACAAACTCAGGCAGGCGAATCGGAGCGCGGAAATGACGAGCCAAGGCTACGAGCAGGTGCAGTATGGACACTAGGTTCTTAGCGTGGATACCTGCAATGAGGAATAAAATAAGCTGGGGAAGCGAACCTCCAGCTGAAGTCATGTGGCAAGACACCTTGACTGGTCAGCCCAGATATACTCCTGGCTGGTTATCAAATATTCTATTACCCATAGAGTGGAATAGAGCTACCATGAGAACATGAACTCAGATCCGGGTTATGGCGGGCTCCCGGTGTGAGTATTTGAGTGTGTTAGTATGGACTCCTCACTTAACCCTAATTCAAAACAAAATCGGTCAACAATCCAAGTATCTAAGTATCTAAGTATCTAACCCGGCAGCTTCGTTGTAACATTGAAGTCAAGCAAGTCTCCTGCCAAACTCCTACTATATGATTTCTGGTTCCTACCACAGAGACCATAAGACTCAGTCAGCATTTTGCCGAGCATACCTGTGTGTCAGCTTATATTAATGTATGTATAGTAAGTACTCACTGTCAGCATTCCATTTGATCTGGTTCAGCTGAGGTGGCAGGTTTAGTATATGACTGACCACCTCCAGCACAATCTTTAATTTCTGCTTCTGTACAATCTCTGACTGAGTCACCTCTGGCACCTCGATCTTTATACTAGCCAGCTTCTCTGTACAGATATAAAACGGGTTACTGGAAAGAGGCAGGAATAAAAGGTTACTACAATCGCTCCAGGGCCATGTAAAGACAAAATATTAAATAGAGCAATTGGTTCAAGACCAAATGATCAATGGCTCAGATTACATGAACTCCTCACATAATTGCTAGCTCCAACAAGTCTCAGGTTTGGGAGGCCCGCTTAGTGCCTGAGTATAAAAAGGTAAAGATTGGAATTAAATGTTGGAGACTTCTATCTGTTCAATCCTCTATGAAACAGCTGTAATGAAGAGATTGCTGTCTTACCCACAAGTTTTTGCAGAACCTGCCCATCGTACAAGTCCTCAATAACGTCCTTGACAATGATCCTGTGATCTGCGAGCTCATCATTGATCCAGTCCAGCAGCATCTGAAAGAAAACAAATGCCAGACCACCGATCTTCTTGAGGATGTAACTTATTCGGCTTCAGGGTTCTGGGTTTTGAGTAGACAGTGGTCTCATTCATCATTACAAGGGTTGTGACACGGTCGATGGTAGACACACTTTTGGTGTTGTGTTCCCCATTCTTAAAGAGAGGCAACTCCGCATTCATTGCAGCGCTAGCGAGTGGTCTTTTTCCACAAAACAAATATCGGTCACTCGAATAACCACGACCCAAATAGAAATAAAATGGGATCTAATTACTAAACCTGGATCTAATTACTAAAACTTAGTATCCTTATGATCTTCACCCCCTTATAACATCGAGTAGAACTTAAAAAACTGAAGTTATAAGAACGGCTTTGCCGGCTTTCCCTAGCCCTAAGTAGAGGTCGTTGCATTCAGGCCTCTATCATTTTGCAATAATGGCACTAATGCTCGCTGACAGAGATGAAAAACTGCACTCTGAAACCCTATTTCTATATTTTTCTTGAATATTCTCTCTATATAGACT
>Ga0224511_10001750_pt1 | contig 13665 bp, 3 predicted proteins | sample SF_May12_sed_USG_2_FD_169988 | JGI IMG/M metagenome (GOLD analysis project Ga0224511, IMG submission 169988) | Sediment microbial communities from San Francisco Bay, California, United States - SF_May12_sed_USGS_8_1 | ecosystem: Environmental > Aquatic > Marine > Sediment | place: USA...
TTTTTATTGAGGAAAAAAAAACAATTTACCTTTAATACCTTAATTGAAAGGGAGGCTAGTACGTGTAGGTAAATAACGAGAGTTCTAGTTCTTATATTGTGGATGCATCATGTTTACATATTTGTGATATAGTTTTGAAATTATTTCTACGACCACTTGTCCCTACGTCTACATTCAGGATCCTTGTCAGTAACTAAGTAACATGCGTATGTGCAGTTGGTTCTAGTGACGCTTAGATCGGCCGTTGACCAAGACAAATGTAAGTAGGACACTTAAATGCAATTTCATAAACTGAAAAGTTTTAGAAACAACGTAAAATCCTGCAGACATAACAATGCTTGTTTGTATGAATTATAAGCTAAGGTATTAAACTGTTGTGGTGCGTGTTTAACGTTATAGTCTGTTCTCTTAGATTTTCATTTAAATACAAACAATAGAAACTGCCATTTACAGGCCAAGACTTGACACCGTAACACAATTTACATTTCTTTGAAACGGTATTTGGTTTTTAAATCATTCAATTTCTGTTACATGAAATGAAAAACGTATAACACAATAAGTTGGTTTAAATGCAAATGTGCTGTGTAACATCCAGAATAATAAAATGTAAAATACTGCCAAGATTTAGTGCCAAAATACACGTTCTTGCTTGATGAAACCGGAAGACATTACCATATTTTATTTTAAATGAGCAATGGAATAGTTAAATTACACCCATCTGCATATAAATAACAAACCTCTATATCATTACTTTCTTTATTAAATGTACAAAACACTCGATTTGTATGCCGTTGTAAAGCTTAAATGAGGTTACTTGAGGCTGCATTTTGTCTTCTAGATAAAGACGTTACAGTTACACACACTTCTCTACATCTACTACGCATAGAATCTAAGGCGTAAGTTAAAAGTGAAATTAATTACGTTATTATACAACTGCCGTCTATGGCATGGTTTGTTTTCACTTTTAACCTAACAACAGAGGTCATATAGGAAAATGCAAGCATACACTGTGAGGAAGAAAATGATAAATAAAATCTTCAAATTCTTAAGCAAAGGCGCCTTTTTCATCATTCGCCTTTCGTGCGACGCTGCTTAGGCCAGAAAAGACCTCTTCTGTAGAACAAATCAAGTGGTTTGCCAAAACACACTAAGAAGTTTTGTGCCTTTTTCGTCAGAAAGGCTTGTATGACTTTCGCAATTAGCAAAATACATTCTGACAATATTTGTCATTTGTGCACAACACACGCAATTGTTGTACGGTCAGCATTTTGTACGTAAAACTCGACAGAAAACGTTTTACTTACAGTTGATTATGCTAGACATTCGCTGTATTAATTACATTTGAAGTAAATCTTTTAATTTTTTTTTTCAGCGAGCACTTTTAAAGTATGTTATATATGGTTTTGCTTCGATAAAGAATGTCTCAGGTTTGAGGTTACGTTGCATTAATGTGTTCTATTTCTTTTCAAAACACCAGTGAAGTGATACTTATAAATAAAACTGGGCCAACATATAAATACCCGAATCCCCTCAGCATCTTTATGACCCGCATTATGAAGCAAAACATTCTTCGTGCACATGATTGGAAATTCGCATCCATACAAGGTTAGTGGTAGAGGAAATACTTTTCCCTTTTCATTTTAATCATGCCTTTCCCTTGTTTTTCTTTGAACACCAAGAAAGAAGTAATAGTAGAGTTCTCGTAGATATTGGGTTCATTCATTTCTGTTCTAAATATAAGTGAACGCTGTAGAACTCATGTTTAGAAAGAATGTTAATTAAATAATCATTTATTTGTTGATTAAAAAAGAAAAGCTTAGAAGGACTCCACTGAGGTCTGTTCGTGTAACACAATTACATAGGACATTTTCGAAAAATTGTCTTTTCTTGTTGTCGACGTGTGTAGGGAATTGTTAGGCCGCATAGCGGCCATGTTGCAAAAAGGGAAAAATTTTCCCTTTATGCGGTGATTTTTAACGCATTAAGGGTTTTTTATGCGTTAAAAAGGCACACATTTGTTGCACAAACGGTCAACACACATACTCGTACACACACATACACGTACAAAATAGATGATAAACATAAAAAGAAGGTAGACCTATGCACATGTTGGAGCTTTGGTCACCTGCACACCCGATTACAGAAATGTTTTATAAAGTTTTACCTGTTTCTATTTCGGTTACAATAACTTACTAGTATGCTTATGGAATTGTAACCATTGCCCCAGTTTGGGGTATATCGAGGCCCTTTGAACCCCTGCTATTTCAACAAGTGGATCCGGGGGAGGGGCCTCAAACGCTAAAATCCTCGATTTTTTTATCGCTTTCCGTGCGATTTATCTTTGACAAACTTGTAATCAGAATATGGCCAAAACATTCAAAATACATTACACCCCGTAAGGCCAAATCCTGGATTCGCCACTAATTCGCTCGGCGGGATTGGGTCGGAGGCAGTGGTTTCCATTGCGTAGACGTAGAAACGATGTAAATATCGTAATTGGTATAGAAAGGGTAATGTGTCAACTCAACTTAATCATAGGCCATTCTGCTATTGTTACGGTCGCAGCCGGATTAAAAAAATAATTCAGGTACCCAGATTCTCATAGTAATAAACAGTTTTTAAGTAATTCACTCTGGACCTCCAATGTCACAAAATTTCTAAACAGACGGATGCTACTCACCATCGTTTTTCTACAAATATTAGAACTGTATTTATAAGATTAATAACAAATTGCTTAAACCATACCTTTTATGCGACAGAAAGGCACATTTCCGCCGCATATAGGGAAATATCCCTTTATGCGGCGATCTTCAAGGCAAAGACGTCTATGCGTTGAAATTCACCGCATAAAGAGAACATTTTCCCTTTATGCGGCAGGGCCGCTATGCGGCGTAACAAAGCATAGCAGTCTTGTGGTGCCTTAACAATGTCTCTTATCGGTTGGCAATTCATTTAAAACTTGTATTTTATCTGTTGATCTCAGAAAAGCGTTGCAACGCATTTCCCTGTCCAACAGATACATTCCAATTTTAAACCGAGTTGTTAAATATTGGTATAATCTAGACGTATTTAGGTACATCAAAATTAGTTTTGATACACTATATACGTTGGTAACAAGAACATATTGGTTTTCGATATTTTATTTTTAACGGAGTTACACGACCAGACCTCAGAGGAGTCCCTTTAAAAAGATTAAAAATATTGATGTGCTGTTTTACAGACAATACGCATCTTCGTTAAGAAAACATAACGAACCGGCCGTTATCACTTCCTCGTGGTGGATAGCGTGACAGAATCAGATGACAGCAATAACAACAGAAGAACATTGGCGCCTCGCTCTTAGCTCTTGTTCATACAGCATTGTCATGAGGCTTCTCCCATGTTTTGAAAATGTTGCCGCCGTTATTGTTTTGTGTGGGTACTTCTGTCATGGGGCCCTACAGCATGACTGTGCCTATTTTTTGTGAACATGTTATATGGAAGGTTAGGAAAAAAGTGTATTCACACTAAAGCACAAACAGATCAATTTCATATTACCTAAATTGATACTTCAAGTATTAATAAGATGGATCGTCAATGCAATCTTACTGCAAACTCAAGAAGTAGAGAAACAGGGTTCCGGGATAACAGACACAAGTAATGTATTATGTCCATGTTTGGACGACAAAATATGAATATAGGATCAAAACTAATCCTGTAAAATCATCTGAAATGAATGGAATACTCCATTTATGAGTATTGGTCTCGCGATATATTTTTAACATGAAGATTACATTAACTATCTGTTTTCTAGAAAGTAAAACCACACGTTTTGTGGTCATTGTGCGCTCACACTATTTCAGAGAGGTTCTCATTACTGTTATGATATTGAACCAATTGTATTTAGTAAAACAAGCGCAAAATGAACGTAAGGTATTTATGTATACTTCACTTAAACGAACTCAAACATTATAAAACAAAAACATCCACAAGCAAAACAATAAATAAAAGTATAATAATACGTGTCCATAAGCGAAAGTCTATCTGATAATGTTGTTAGAATTTTGCAAGAGTCAAACACACTTAGCGGTTTGTCGATAAGTTTACACTGACATGACAGAAATGAACGAGGTTAGTCAAAACGGCGCCATGAAGCGTCCATATTATCATGAACTGGGGACGACTTCGTGAAAAATAAAAGGACTGTGTATGTACAAATATTTTCTGAATTTTAAGAACATCGGTTGTTTACGCAAATAAAACAAAGGCGGTTTCTGACTGCTGAATATGACTATGGAATGAGTATGCTGACTAACGTTCAAATGTCCATAACATGGGAAGAGTACGACACATGACTATGTTGCTAAAACAAAGCCAACATAGCAAATAAAAGAAACACAAAAATAAAGAGCTCGTTGAATGTTTGCAAGACGAATACCATTGAACGAAAATACATCCATTTCATTAATGTTTTATTTTCATGACTGTAATCAAACAAAAGTTTTAGCTGAGAGAACGCATTAAGTCAGAATTTAAAGGACATTGACATTGTCTTACATTGTATTGCCTAATCAAAAATATGTTCTGTACTCCCATTCAATGACAATGTATTCTTTTTATTTGTGAATACACTCACATTTACACTTTTGCGTATAGTATGCTACTTGCTTTAAATAAATACAAAACAGTTTCTTGTTTTGAGAATGACGACACGTCGATGGGATTTTTTATGTAGCAAAGTTAATCAGACTGATGACAGTGATTTGTCAACAAAACGCAAAAAATGGCGTCAACGTTCTTACTTTGTAATTGCAATAATCTGGTTCGCTCTAACATAAGTATGACCATTGACGACATATAAAGGACGCGCTTACGGTGTTGACAACGACGTGTTTTATTCAAATACTTGTGTGTGTGTAAGGAATTTTAAGTTAGACAGTGCTGCATAGTACAAATGGAAACGAATGATGGTAATTCAACGTACAACGCATAATGGGAAGTTTACATGATAAAGTGAATGTTAAGTATAAAGGAAAATTAAACACGATAATGAAACGCTTTCATATTCGCATCATTAATAAACACTCATTTCCGAGCTGTAATTGTGCTATAATACATGTATAGATTAACTCAGGCGTTTTTGTTAAACTTACATGACACCCATTGTAAGCAAGTCAGAAGTTGCTTGCATGTTGTAAAAAAGAAAAAAATATTCTGATTTATTTATTTGCGAGAAAATGGGATTTTAGGAAAATTGGTATACTGTGGAATTGACCAGTTTGGCATTGATAGTAATGTTCGATAAGGCTCAACTACTGTCCAAAACTAATGCATCAATACATAAAGACCGATGAAGTTTAAGTGTTATGGCCAAATGTGTTGTAAAGCACTAGCGGATCCAGGCGGATCTGCGCGCGCCTCCCCCTAACGGCCGCGGACCTAAGATTTTGTTATGCCCAAAACGCTAATTTCCTCTGCTTTTAAGCTCGCTCTGTTCGCGATTCATTTTCAACCAAAGTTGTATGGAAATATGACCAAAACAGGCTAAAATATACTTAAACCGTCAACACTTTCAATGATTTGCGACCCCTCCCCCGTTGTCAAAGTCCACGCCCCCCTAACCCTAAGGTCAAATCCTGGACCCGCCACTGTTTAAAGGAACTGATCGCAAACTATTAAGGATACAATGCCAATATGATCATGACCTTATACCTTCGCCAAAATATCAATAGACTTATCTATTGCTCAATTCCAAGGCACCTTTAAGTTTTGGTGAATCTTAGGCCAATGGACAGTTCCACAACTGTCAATCTTGATCATTTATAACTGTACATGGTCAATTTTAATCCAAAAGATTAGGATTATATTGGCAGCTGACAATCTGACCTAGAAAATACAAAAGAAAGCATACTTCCTGTTTGTGATAAACCTTATCACAAGATCAAAGCAAATATGCCGCATGGGGAGGAGCTTAAACAATTGTGGAATTATCCATTCATAGATCCATTGCTGGCCATTATCCCCATAATATGTAAATCGTAACAAAAATTACAGTAAGACTTTCACCACAAGGAACTTGCTAACAATAAAACACATATCAATGTTTGTGGTTTAATACATTGTTTTTCAGATTTATGTTCAGGTTAGGTCAGGTATGGATCTATACATTGAATTCAAGTTATTGGTCAGAAACAAAGTGGGATGGAGCGACCGACCGACGTACAGACCGACATCATGCCGCGACATCATGTCACATGGCTCCCTTTTTCATCGATGCTTAGACCCTATATATACTCTCGTACAAATATAGGTTGATTGTATATATGTCTAACAAGTTTTATTTCACCATTGTAAAACAAATTCCTATTTATATATCGTGAGTCCATGGTCATATCCAAGATCCTGTTCCGCGTCTTGTGTACGCAATTTTACGTTATTAGCCATATAAGTATCTGTGGTCAGCAATTGTATCTCTTATGGCATACATGTATGTCATTTACACATTTAATAACCCAAACTTCAAATTAGAAATGTCTGGTACCAAGGTAGCGAATACAAGATTGATACAATCTTTAAATTTAAAATATAACAGACACGTTAACATCATTTATTAAAAATGGTATGTACAAATAATGTTCTTTTACACTCATTCTTTTGACAAACGAATATTTACTAGAAAGCTCAGTACTTTAAGTGGCATGACCAACTAGACCTCAGGATTTACAGATGTACTGACGTTTGTTACAAGTGTTTGCCATGTTATGACATGATATAATCCATATAATGTCGTTAGTTTGCCCGTTATTGGAGATTCAGTGTTCTGACTTGAGCTATAAAGGAAATTGTATGGCACTGGAGAGAGGTATGGAACTTGGTAATGAGATCTCATACAGTCATTGTAATAACAAGCAACATATAAGTTATCACCTTTTGCTTTCAAGACAAAGTATCGCCACAAGACGGGACCAGTAAGTTTTATGACTTTGAATATATCTATATTCATATTGATTAATGAAAGAACAAGTCGACGTTTTAGCTTTTGATTAGCTTGATAGTAAAGTCTTAATATAGGTTTAAACAAAAAAAGGACTGAAAACACTTTGTTAAGGTACAAAAGGACAATAAAAACAAACATTAATTAAAATATAATTAACTGTGAGACTGGGTCATCATCTTGCCAACACTTGGCATCCGATCTTAAAGGCAAATCACCAGGATCTGCTGATGTAGCAAACAGGAAAACGTTTACAAACCAACGTTTTTGTGATTCTACAGAGAATTCCAATGTATCATGCACTATCTTTCGTCTTTTAATCATAACAACAATAGCAAAACCTAAGAACAAGGTGAGTAAAAGCACCAACTAGATCATATCGCGACAACTTGCCTTTATATATCATAGAGATGAAATGGGTGACCCGAGCACATGATTTAAATAGAAACAAAGAAATAGGAATGGAAGGCAACGGTTTTAAGGGCGTAAACATATAGACGACAAGAAATATTTTTGTGCACAAAGTAGGGAACACTGAGTGGGCGACAGGACCTGTATCAAAAGATTTGAGTGTATTAGGCAATATAACCGAAAGTGAACAAGAATATATATTCAATGTCTATTGGCAACATATGGACTGGAATAAAAAGCCTTTTCTGAAATCATGTTGTTTGAACAGAGCAGAACCAAAAGCAAATTGGGCTACAAACAGAGGACAGTTCACATAGAAATACTTTCTTGACGACAATAAAAAAAAAGTTCCAAGTGGGCAAAGAGCTCTTATTGGCTAAAGAGACAAAAGCAGTGATGGATCTAGTAATTTTCGACATAAAAATAGTGTAAAGGAATATTTAGAATCAGTTCCTAAGTTGTCCTCACATTATTGCAGGTCATCCAGCCAGAAGCCTCGAGCCAGCATACTATTCTTTAAGTCAGGTTCAGCAGACTCACAAAATAGTTTGTGAAAACAAACAGTACAGCATAGCTGGATTAGCGTTCTCCACAAAGGTGTTTAATGAAAGTAACCTTGCAATCTGTCCGAAAGGGAAGGACCAGTGCGATGTTTGTCGTGGTTGAGAGACCAATAACATGCCAAAGATTAATATCAGTGTACAATGTGTTGATTAATTTTCTTATTAACTAAATATCTAAACAATTCTCTATTTGACAATAAAGCTTTCAAAGGTTAAGTTAGAAGATTATGTTGGGCGTTATACATTCCCTTTATATCGAACAGAACAAAATAGATGAATCACCACGCCGCAATTTCTCATTTTTGTACTATCAATTTTAAAATAAGATATAGCAGTTTGCGATCAATCCATTTTAAGGGGAGGTACAATAAAAACATACTTCGCTTAACAGTTCATTTTAAGACGTACAATAATATGAATATATATAATAACTCTAAACACTGGTTTCAAAACAATCTACCATGTTGAAAAGTAAGCAAATGAAACAAAACAATATAGCTGATGTTTGTTTATCCAAATAAATGATTTTTAAACATTTTTAATTCACGAAGCCACTTACAGTCCGTAATCATTAGTCCTTAATGCTATAATAGGGATGCCCTTAAAACGGTAATTTCAAAGGTTTTTGAAATGTTTCAGCCTTTAACACTTATTCAATAATATCGGCTGCCTTTATGGCAATTTCTGACCTTCATTACCTCAGGATTTTGTGTAACTTCATTGCCTGTGTTGTATTTGTATTGGAAATGTTAACGAACTAGTAACACACAATTTCGACATCAATTAAATAACTGTCTTTTAACACATAATAGATAATGCAATTTCATTTTAAATAACACCATTTATACAGAGTTTTTGTTCACCGTATTTGTGATGGTTTTTTTCTGATTTGATGAGAATCCCAAGCAACTGACATTCGTAACAATACTGTCAATAGTTAGACGCTTGCGTATATAGCACGAATCTATTTATTTTCCCAATGGAGTCGGTTGGCTACTGACCATACACCAAACAGGCTATAAATCAAAATTACACAGACACACTAGGCATTGGACATTTGTTACTACAACTTCAATGAAAGAAACGCGTACATATGCATACACATTATGGCAACATAGTGCAATTGTTTATTTTTATTGATATGTTGGTCGTTAATTATTTTATATGAATGAACACATGGGAATGCACTGTGCCATTGGCGTTTGTTAGGGACGTTTCACTCTATAATTTAATAACCGTGTTGAGGTGTTTTAGATAACAGTTAAAAAGCGACTAGGACAATACAGGCATAATTAAAGGGGGATTAGTGTTCAGAATCACCAAATTTAATATAAAAATAGTGTACCATTAAAACAGTTTATAGTAACATTACTATTGACGGCCTACTTTCGTTTAAATTATAATTCTCAATGTTGTTGAGATAAAAATAAAATAAATATATACAATAATTTTTCAGTAGCACAGTGGAAAAAAATGTTTTATATTTTGGCGCGAAAAGCAATTGGCGAAATCGGAGACATACGGAAATAAACCGCGCATGCGCGTTACGCATCGATTTCTAATCGCGTATTATTTCCGTAAGTTTCCGATATTCATTACATCATGACAAAAATTATTCACTAAAAGGTGCATAATTTCGCGTGTATCTTTACATCGGTACCCACACGAACACGACTGACCTGACCATTTCTCCACACTGTGTACCCAGGTAATCGTAACACAAAAATGTTAACCTTTAACGCATTGACAACGCCAGGAGACGACTTTATTATTGCTTTAAATACAAAATTCTTAGGTCAGCATATACAGTTTACTTTTTAAAAATTAACATGAATGTAAAGTGGTTTTTTATTATTTATGTAAACGGTTTCAATTGATCATATCTTAAATGATCAATTTAACAAACTCTTATAGCGGAAAATCAATATATTCTAACGCACCGTTTAAAAGTGATGAAAGCAAAATTGCTAAAGTCGTCGCTAAATTGGGACTAATACTCAATTTTCCGTTCAGACTAACGAGATTATTGTGAGTTAGAACAGTTAAGTTTTGAACGCACATTTGATAATACTATTCCGTTTTACGTTCAAGACTATCCAAAGGTGCGTTAGATCATATTCGTTTTCCACGAGAAGAGTTTATTAAATAGATTTGTTACGATATTAAAAGTAATTTAATTACACTGCCTAAATTAAAAATATCAAAATCACGTTAGATCATCTGTTAGCGTGCTACTGCGTTAAAAACCATGCACATCTGCGTTAGAATTATCTGGTACACGGTATGTTATTTAGTATAACATATTTGTGATATAGTTTTGAAATTATTTCTACGACCACTTGTCCCTACGTCTACATTCAGGATACTTGTCAGTAACTAAGAAACATGCGTATGCGCAGTTGGTTTTAGTGACGCTAAGATCGGCCGTTGTCCAAGAAAAATGTAAGTAGGACACTAAAATGCAATTTCATAATCTGAACTGGAAACAACGTAAAATCCTGCAAACATAACAATGCTTGTTTGTATTAATGTTAAGCTAAGGTATTTAAACTGTTGTAGTGCGTGTTTAACGTTATATTCTGTTTTCTTAGATTTTCATTTAAATGCAAACAATAAAAACTGCCATTTACACGCCAAAACTTGACACCGTAACACAATTTACATTTCTTTTAAGCGGTATTTGGTTTTTGAATCATTCAATTTCTGTTACATGAAATGAATAATTAAACTGGTGAAAGGGAAAGCCCTCAGGAAGCATAGCCTGCACGAGAAAACAGCAGCCTCGGTTTTATTGAAGCTGTTCATCAGTGGTAATGAATGATGCCTCACCACTGACGCCCCCTAGCGCATGAGCAGAACTCCATTTTCAAATGTAAACAACATACATGTACACTCCAAAACGTTAAACACAATAAGTTGTTTAAATGCAAATGTGCTGTGTGACATGCAGAATAATAAAATGTAAAATTCTTTTTACATTTTAGTGCCAAAATACACGTTCTTGCTTGATGAAACTGGCAAACATTACCATATTTTATTTTAAATGAGCAGTGGAAGAGTTAAACTAAAGAAAGGGTAGCCTAAATCACACCAATCTGCATATAAATAACAAACCTCTATATCATTACTTTCTTTATTAAATGTACAAAACACTCGATTTGTATGCCGTTGTAAAGCTTAAATGAGGTTACTTGAGGCTGCATTTTGTCTTCTAGATAAAGACGTTACAGTTACACACACTTCTCTACATCTACTACGCATAGAATCTAAGGCGTAAGTTAAAAGTGAAATTATTTAGGTTATTACACAACTGACGTCTATGGTTTGGTTTGTTTTCACTTTTAACATAATAACAGAGGTCATATAGGAAAATGCAAGCATACACTGTGAGGAAGGAAATGGTAAATAAAATCTTCAAAATCTTAAGCAAAGGCAAAGCCTTTTTCATCATTCGCCTTTCGTGCAACGCTGCTTAGGCCAGAAAAGACCTCTTGTATGGAACAAATAAAATCAAGTGGTTTGCGAAAACATACTAACACGTTTTAGGCCTTTTTCGTCAGAAAGGCTTGTATGACTGTCGCATTTAGCAAAATACATTCTGACAATATTTGTCATTTGTGCACAACACACGCAATTGTTGTACGGTCAGCATTTGTATGTAAAACTCGACAGGAAACATTTTATTTAAACTTGATAATGCTAGACATTCGCTGTATTAAATATATTTTTAAGTACATCTTTTAAATTGTTTTTCAGCGAGCACTTTGAAAATATTTTATATCTGGTTGTGCTTCGATAAAGAATGTATCGGATTAGAGTTAACGTTGCATTAATGTGTTCTACTCCTTTTCAAAACACCAGTGAAGTGATAATAAAACTGGGGCATTTGATAAATAACCAAAATCCCCTCATATAAAAGCATCTTTATGACCCGCATTATGAAGCAAAACATTCTTCGTGCACATGACTGGAAATTCGCATCCATACAAGGTTAGTTGTAGAGGAAATAATTTTACCTTTTCATTGTAATCATTCCTTTCCCTCGTTTGCCTTTGAACACCAAAAAAAAGTTATAGTAGAGTTCTCGTAAATATTGGGTACAGCTATTTGTTCTAAATATAATACAACGATGTAGAACTCATGTTTAGAAAGAATGTTAAATTTAATAATCACTTATTTGTTGATTCAGCTATTTAAAAAAGAAAAGCTTAGAGGGACTCCACTGAGGTCTGTTCGTGTAACACACTTACAAAGGACATTTTCGAAAACCAGTTTTTTTTCTTTTTGTCGTTAGGCCGTCATTAAGTTGTAGAGGAAATATTTGTCCCTTTTTATTTAAATCATGCCTTTCCCTTGTTTTCCTTTCAACACCAAGAAATAAGTAATAGTAGTAGTAGAGTTCTCGTAAATATTGGGTACAGCCATTTCTGTTCTAAATATAAATCAACGCTATAGAACTCATGTTTAGAAATAATGTTAATTCAATAATCACTTATTTGTTGATTCAGCTATTTAAAAAAGAAAAGCTTAGAGGGACTCTACTAAGGACTGTTCCCGTGACACATTTACAAAGAACATTTTTCAAAAACCTGTTTTTTGTTGTTGTCGACGTGTGTAGGGCATTGTAAGGCCGCATAGCGGCTATGAAGCAAAACGGAAAAAGGTACCCTTTATTCGGTGATTTTTAATGCAAAATACAATAACGTGCTATAACTGTAAACATGTAGCCTCCGCCCCTCCATTGACAAAGGTACAATGTACACCCCGTAAGGCCAAATCTTGGATTCGCCACTGATTCGCTCGGCGGGATTGGGTCGGAGGCAGTGGTTTCCATTGCGTAGACGTAGAAACGATGTAAATATCGTAATTGGTATAGAAAGGATAATGTGTCAACTAAACTTAATTAAGGGCCATAATGCTATTGTTACTGGAGCAGTCGGAAAAAAAATTCAGCTACACAGATTCACACACCAATAAACAGTTTTTAGGTAATTCACTCTAGACTTCCAATGTCACAAAGTTTCTAGACAGACGGATACTACTCACCACCGTTTTCTACAAATATTAGAACTGTTTTTATAATATTAATAACAAATTGCTTAAATAATACTTTTTATGCGACAGAAAGGCACATTTTCGCCGCATATAGGGAACACTTTCTTTATGCGGCGATCTTCAAGGCATAGACGTCTATGCGTTGAAATTTACCGCATAAAAGGAACATTTTCCCTTTATGCGACAGGGCCGCTATGCGGCGCATAGCAGTCTGTCTTGTGGTGCCTTAACAATGTTTCTTATCGGTTGGCAATTCATTTAAAACTTGTATTATATCTGTTGATCTCAGAAAAGCGTAAGAACGCATTTCCATGTTCAACATATACCTTCCAATTTTAAACGGAGTTGTCAAATCGATAGAGGACAAACATGTATTTAGGTACATCAAAATTAATTTTGATACACTAAATACGTTGGTAACAAGAACATATTGGTTTACAAAAATATATTTCTTTTTTAACGGAGTTACACGACCAGACCTCAATGGAGTCCCTTTAAAATATTAAAAATATTGATGTGCTGTTTTACAGACAATACGCATCGTCGTAAGGAAAACATAACGAACCGGCCGTTATCACTTCCTCGTGGTGGATAGCGTGACAGAATCAGATGACAGCAATAACAACAGAAGAACGTTGGCGCCTTGCTCTTAGCTCTTGTTCA
>Ga0224511_10001751_pt1 | contig 13663 bp, 8 predicted proteins | sample SF_May12_sed_USG_2_FD_169988 | JGI IMG/M metagenome (GOLD analysis project Ga0224511, IMG submission 169988) | Sediment microbial communities from San Francisco Bay, California, United States - SF_May12_sed_USGS_8_1 | ecosystem: Environmental > Aquatic > Marine > Sediment | place: USA...
GTGAACTGTAACCATACAAGGGAAGTTATTATTTTGGAAAGTCCACTTTCGATTTTAACATTCTCGTTTTCAAAAAAATTGTATAACCTATCAATTCTACATTTCTGAAAAAAGAAGTATACACACGTATCTATTCAGGATTAATTTGTGCAAAAGAATTGATAGTTTCCAGAGGTAAGCAAGTGTATTTATTGTTCACGAATAATTCAATATAACATATAACAACATTATAGTTTTTTGTTTCTTCAATAAACTCTTTAAACACTTGTAGAATTATGTTGTGGGCTACTTTTATAATGACAGTTAGGCATATGACCGTTCATGAAAATGTTGATATACATGTAAGATCTTTAATATCTAATATTTACTTTTCAACTTCAACTTTCGATTTGAACTGTCCCATTGATGATACATGATAAAACAAAATACCGGTCACCCAGCGCGTACCCCTAAGCTTTGATTTTTTTAATGTCCCAAGGGCTAACTTTTCTTTTTTTAGCTCTCTCCGATCCCGATTGTTTTTGGTACCAACATTTATTAAAATATGGCCCAAACATGCTCGAAATCAATAACTTCTACCTTAGTCGTCAATGTTTAGTCAAATCCTGTATCCGCCACTGTCGGTAATCACAGGTGCTAGTATCAGTCAATGATGATCATATGGGCCAGATATCACCAATAAATGCCGAAAAAATTATCTTCCTACCTTATACTAATATAATCCACAAGGTAAACTTCTTTAAAATACCCCCTACATTTTAACCATCGTAAATTGAGATTAACTAAGCAGACTTCCATAAAATTTGCTTTATTTAGAGGCAGTACAATTACACAACAAACGTGGAAAGTTTCAATGACTTTGGTCAAACAATGCCTAAGTTACACTAAAATGAACAAAGTGACAGTCAATGTCGATCACTGAGGTGCCAGCCTTTCAAACAAAACAAACAGTTATCTGCAGAAATATTGTCGTGTTTAACCTTTCAGTGCAATAGAAATCATGAAATCCATAGAAAAACATTAGATGAATAATTTTACCTTGGCTTACACTATAACTTTAATGCATGTGCACAAAAAACCGTCGAAAAACCTTTTATATTATAAATAAGCCCTCTTCGTCGGCCATGTTTTAGCAGAATACAGTAACTGAGTGGAGAATGTACCGAGCGTTTTCATTGGCTTATGGGAACACACCTCTAAATCTGTCTGGTTTCCGGCTTTTGTGCAGAATAATCTTTGTATAGGAAAAACCAGCGTATGTTTAGTTGTAGGCGCTCGTGGAATTTAACAAAATTTCGCATATTTACAAACGTGTTTTTGACGTTCTCATTGCACCATGGCACACGTCAATTGGTAAGTAATTAGTCTAGCACAAGTCCATCAACATAAGTCAAAGAAGACAGTAACTGTAAGCGTATTTTAGCTAACCTGTAAAAAAAGTCCGTCGTGGGTGCTTCTGTGAGGTCCGTGCGTTAACTTTAATAACTTGTCAAATTTTGACGAAAAGCACCGATCATTAAATTTGGTCTAAATATGAGAGAATAGCATTATGCAACAGTAATTTCTAACTACTACACCATTTGCCTTGTTTATATCAATCAAACCATTTGTTGTTAGCCCTATATACATATAATATAAAATGAAAAGCTGCATGCAATAGAACTAAATGAATACTCATCAGATAATGAAACAAGCATAGTTTTTCTGTTCCTTTTTTTAATTGTTATACATAAAACACATACATTTTTGAAGCTTAATGAACATGTATGTTGCTAATGGTTATGTAACTTCAAATAAACAGGCATTAAGAAACCTAAATAAAATCAATGGTTGTCTTTATAAATCACAATTTTGTTTAATGTAAGTGATGAATGTAATTAAATGTAAACAGTCATGTTAATTTTCCAAAATATTACTACTAGATGTACAAGATATTAATTGGAAAAATGACTTATTATAAACCTAAAATAATTGATGTTTATATTTCAACTAGAAACAAATAATTTTGTTAAAAACAACAGTCAAACCTCCAGAATAATACTCTTTCCAGTCATAATTAAAGTTCAGGCCAAGAATTTTGTGTCTGTTTCCTGTGACCTGTCCAATCCAAGCTACCTGGCCCTTAACATTTTTTCCAGTTTTATTAAAAAATATTCAGTCAAAGGTGTAATGATAAGTTTGAAACTGACTGAAAGCAATCTACATGATCAAGTACATAAAAGACTATTACATTGTGTTAGATCTAGAGCAGATAATATAAATTAGGTTTATGATTACAGCTAGTTACAATATACACAATGTCAAGCTATACTCAAAATGCTACCCTTTTTATATAGCATGTCACAGGAATCAGACATACCAATTTCTTTGCCCTAACAGAATTGTGCAAACAAAAGGTCACACTTTTTTTATTTTTTATTTTTGTCTTACAATAATTTATTTTAAAAATGGCATACGGTACGTGGAAAATAAAAAGAGAAAAAGGGGTAAAATGTTTCATTTAACATTGTCATTCCAATCTGTGTTTTATGTAAGTACAGAGTATTTTAAGGTCAAAATGAGGTTAGTAAAATCCACAAGTAACATTTAAATCTTCAATTCCAATTAATAAACATGTTTTTCTTCAATTTTTAATTACACATTGTTCCAGTAAATCGATACATGTTTTAAATAAAAGTACCATCATAACTAATATAAATGTTAAAGCAGCTGTATGTTTTGTTAAAGTTATAAAAATTGTTATCATTAATTTATATGAACTGGTTTTAATAGTTAATGACACATTGTTATATTAAATCAATACATGTTTGAAATAAAAACTACTTTCATATCATGAATTTAAAAACAACCAGTTTTACAAACAAATCTCAATTCAAAATTTTATTTCTTTTCCATTTCTTGAAAAAATACGGTCCCGATTTTTGAAAGAAAAAAAATAAAAATGTCTGGCCTTAACTGACAGCGTAAATTATAAATAAGAACCTGTCAATTATTGTACAAAAATAATAACTTTAATATTAGAAGTATATTAAAGTAATTGGTATTATAATGTTTGTCAGATTATCTGAAATAAACAGGCAAATGTCTTTGCATTGTATAAATTTATACATAGAATCATTATGAACACTAAATTTATACCATTTAAGTCTTTGCCGAAATGAATGTCTATCTATTCATACTGCTTAAAGCTTTTTAACAGTGTACGAATACACCACAAAATGAATGTATAACAAATGTAACTTTTTTATAGATATGAATCTATGAATTTGTATCTACAGTATAGATACATGTATGTAGGTAAACAAACTTGTTGTTGTACACAATGAACATATGAGCATAATACTTAAAATAAATATTTCTACTTCAGAACATGAGAAATATAATATGGCAGCTTATCAGTGTTTCAAAAAGTGATTTTGTCTGGGTTCAACTACTGACATTGTTTGCAGAAGTAATCTACATTCTCACTTTGATACTTTTTCCAAGCTGTTTTAGATCTAAGTCCAGTACAGTTCCTGTGGTACCAAACTAAACAAGAGCTACACTGAATCCACTGTGTTCCTTCTTTCCCCACTTTTTGGCATTTACCGCAAACTTCATCCTGTGAGGAAGAGTGACTTTCGCTTGAAGGTGATTGCACTGCAGAACATCTTTTCTGCACTGGCAACTCATCTGTAGGAGACTGTGCTGCAGATGTTGATGGCTGCGGCTCAGACATTAGAGCAGATGTTGATGGCTGTGGCTCAGACATTACAGCAGATGTTGATGGCTGTGGCTCAGACATTGGTGCATGTCTTGATGGCTGAGGTTCAGACATTGAAGCCACTTCTGCTGAATGCTTTTTTTTGCTTAGTCCTTGCTTTTCCTCAAATACTTCACAGTTTGGCATACAACTTGCCCGAGTTATAGACTTCTTGACTATATCTATAAGGGGAGCTTTTTTAATGTTCCGATTTGCACTTACTCCATATGCCCTACCAAGTTTAGCAATTTCAGTCTTCTTCATCTGTTCTAATACATTTATATTGCTCATTATCAAGCCCCTGAGGAGTGAATGTGACATTTCCTTTGCTACACTTTTATCATCCGCAATTGTCTGAAAAGAGACGGACTGTACAGAAAGCTGCCTTTTCTGCTGTTTCACCATAATCTGCTTTCTGTGTGCCATTGTCTTTGCTACAGAAAATGAATGTAACAAATCTTTTCTGAACTGGTTAAACATAACCATCAGGAATTTACCAGTGACATCAGCAAACACTTTATGGATATTGTGCACTTTTGTGACAGTTGAACTGAGGATATCTCTGACAATTAGCTCAGGTGGACAGTCCATAGAAGTCTGTAAATCTTCTGTTGTCCGGTTCCTTGTCACTGCTCTGATAAAATCTTGAAACAATTCATCTGATTTCAAGAGCATTTCAACACAGTACTGGTGCATAGCTTGACCATGGACCATTAAATTCCTGTCTACCATCAGTTCTAGACACTTACTGCACAGTTTCACACAAAATTCAAACATTTCATCAGAAACATTCAGTAGTCCCCTTGACAAATTTTGTTTCCTTTCAGTATCTGCCAGGGATTGTTTATCACTGGAGTACATTTTTAAGTACTGCTCTTCTTCTTTGGTTGAATTCAATATTGACATCTTCTCTTTTGCATCATAGTAATTCTGTTGACCATAAGCAGTTGCAGAAAACATGTTCGACCTATAACTTGTAGTGTATCGCTTGAGCAATTTGCTCACACAGTATCCAGCCACATACCTTATCCTAGCTCTTGATGCATCAGTAATGACTCTTGCATGAATGGTTCTTTCTTTCTCTCTGTAGGGTTTTGTTTTGCCATGCAGCAGAAATTTACTTACACCATCAGTTAATGTGGTACATATGAATGAGTGTGCACCTGAAAAACCATGGTGTTTCGCAAACATCAGTAAGCAAGACAATCGATACGTGTCACTACGCTTATATCTCAATATTTCTGTTTCAACTTCTGTAACCTTATCAGCTCTGATTGGAGTACCAGGTGTGGCTTCCAGAACACACATGATTTTAGATATCTCTTCAAACTGAGTGATACAGAAGGATTTACAATAGTGCTGGTCATCTGAAAGTAAACTTCTGGCTAAAACATTTGCTTGTTCTTGGACTGCGGTAACGGTTACTTCTGTGATACACTTATTCAGAATTTGATCTATTTCAAACCCATCTGGCAGTTGCTGGTGATCAGTACTCTCTCCAACATTTAATGATGCAATCACACTGTTGAAATCATCTTCTAAATCGTCTTCAGTAACTGGAACATCAGCTTCAATTTCATCATCAAACCAGAATGTTTCAACTGTTTCATCAGGGGGTCTGAAACACATCAAGGAAGACTGCTTAAAATGTGCACAAGTAGGGCCATCATTAAATTATGTTGGTTTGCAGTTCTACTAATCATTTTATGTGGAAAGGTAGGTAGGTATTTTTTAACGAAGAATATGCAACATATTTATGACACTAATAAAAACATTTGTGCAAAGGCACTTTGGTTGTTTACCAGACAACTGCAAACCAACATTAAAACACAAATTAGAGCATAGTGAACATATTGGAGTGTTAAAATCATAAGATCATCATTTATAAAAAATGGTTTGATGTTTATGACCCACTATAAAGAAATAATATAAACAATTACATAAATGTATAATTATGACTATATCAAACAGTATTAACAATAGCATCATAATTATGATAAAAAATTTTCTAAAAATTATAATCATTGTCCTTCTTACCAACCATAAAATCTTAGTAGCATAACAGAAAACAATAGTCTAATGTAACAACAGAGTATATCATATCCCCTCTGCCCTTTCATACCATACTTTTCCTAAATGGTTTCAAAACACTGATTAATATTATAATACATGCTCAATATTTATAATTTTGACTTAAATTTTAATAAATACTTTTACATCAACAAAAAGGAGCATATTTTTATTAATTAAGTAATTACCTTTGTATTTATGACTCAGCCTACATTTGCAAAAAGTGAACCATTACACTGAACATAAGACATTTTTTGAAAGTATGTGATATACAACTGTAGAATACATGTTAAAACTTTGATGTTCTCCTTTACAGGTTGTTGTCACGACTTGATACATCTGGCAGCATAAACAACAATCAACTGTTTACGGCATATCAGTTGGAGTCGAAAGACAGGGGACTTGATCCACAGTGTAACATGAGGGAATTTACAGAAACTATACAATTCCTATTTCCTCATGTCACAAGGAGAAAGGTGAAGACCAGAGGTGAAAACAACAATGTAAGCGTCCTTACAATGTTTGATGGAATAAACATTAAACCTCTCGAGTCCATCAGCTACAAGGCAGATCCTCCACTGGACATCCAGTTATTAATAGACCTGTTGCCAGAGAATGGTGCACATGAACAAATTAATAATGAATCCGTTTGCTGTAAGTTGTCATCAAACTACTTATCCAATGGGAATCCCATAGTAAAGACTATACAGTTCAATTGTGACAAAACATTTAGTGTTACCATAGCTGACAAGCAAATTGATCTAAAGTCCATTGGAATAGACAATACATTCCAATGTACCAAAGATGGAATTGGTACAGTTTTTAAATGTGTTCAGAAGATAAGACTTTGCATTGGAATGACGGTGAACACCAACATTATATGTACCAGGTTTCATGTTTTGGAACAGTTGAATGTAAATGGTGAAACTTATAGACAATTGCGAAGCACATTGTGTTCTAGGGTCGTGAAATTTAATGCAACATCTCAGACATGCCGAACATGTCAACACATGACTAGAACTTTAAAAACATGTGACAGTGACAAAGAAAATAGACCGAAACCAAAGCATGGTCCAGAAATGCCACCTTCATGTTCTGTTACAAAGGCTCAGTTACAACAGATGATCCCAGATGCACCAGATCACATGATAGAACTGTTGTTGAGCCAGTTTAAAAATACTGGGAAACATCCAAAAGGAAGAAGATGGAGTAAGGATGTTATGAACTCCAGCTTACAGATATTTACCAGGAGTCCTGCTGTCTATAAGCAAATTAGAGACAGCCAGCTGCTTGTGCTACCGTCACCATCATTCCTCCTGACTTACAAGAATAAGGTGAAACATAATGTTGGATTCCAGCATGAAATTTTCAGGTACCTATAGTTTTTTAAATACTTATTAAATACTATTATTATTAAGAATTATGTGCAAAAGTAAAAAAAAAATTCCTTTATTGGAATCTCTATTTATATATGAACCAAAATATTGCAACCAAATAGATAATATATATTAAGTTTTAAACTTCTTGCAGTCATTTAAGCCATCAATTTGCATATTAGCTAGAGTGGACAAGCTCCATCAGTAGACACAATACTTGACAGAAGAAAACACTTCTTAACTTTTTAAACCAGATTTTTTATAATGATGACATGAGTTGTAGTTATGGTTAAAAATATCAAATTATAATATTATTATTGTTTTATAATATATACATTAAAAGTCCCCTAGCAGATGTGGTTTAAAGGGGACTTTAGCTTCACTCTTGGTCAGTCTGTCATCCAGTCAAATAAATTAATGTTTAATGTTTGCAGGTGGATGCATGCAGAAGCTCGGAGGCTTGAGTTACCGGATCAAGCATTGGTTGGCGGCATTATAATAGACGAAATGGCAATACAGCAGAACTTAGAAATTGCCAAGAATGGAGACATAATCGAATTGGTAGGATTTGAAGATGTCGGAGAGGAAGGGGAGATGTATTCCACCATGAGGAAAGGGCACCAGGAAAAGACCCTTGGAACTCACATTTTACAGTTCATGTTTTTGGGGGTTCATGGTTTTCGTTTCCCCTTTGCGCACTTTGTTACTACAAATGTGCAAGCCTATGACCTCAACAGGCTCTTCTGGGAGGCAGTGACCTGGCTGAAAATGTATGGGTTTACTGCAAGGTATGTCAGTCTTGATGGGGCTCAAACTAATCGAACATTCATGAATATGAACATTGGTAAAAGCCCATCAACAATGATATGTGAAAATCCATCGCCATATGATCCAAGTGTGGTCTTCATTATGGATCCATCACATGTCATAAAAAAGCTAAGAAATAACATACTGAAAAGTGGTATAAGCAAATCTTCAACAAGACTGCTGACATTGCCAGATGGGTCACAGATTCAGTGGCAGATGTGGGTTCATGCCTTTGAATGGGACATGGCCAATGCCCTCCAACTACACAGGAAGCTTACAAATGACCATCTATTTCCATCTTCGCAAACAAAAATGCGCAACCAACATGCCGAAGATGTGTTAAACTTTGAAATGCTAAACCTGATGTCCTTGTACAGAGACTCGTTGCAAAACCCAAGTTCTCTAGATGGTGCAATTCAAATTTTGAGAAAAAGTTAAAAAATCATTCAAATCTTTAAAGATCGCACACCTGTTTTGTCACCAGACGATAGCAGACTTAAGGAGCTGAAAGAAGTCAGTCAGTGGTTTGATGAATGGTCATTAGGTGTCAGTGAAGAAAAAGAAAAAAACAGTATGCTTCTGTCAAGTCAATGTCAGGAGGACCTAAGGTCCTGCCTCATTGGATTCTGTGACCTTTGTGAAACTGTGTTATCAAAGAAGGGAACCAGTATCGTTCCAGCTCTTATCAATTCGGATGTAATAGAAAATCACTTTTGCCAGCAGAGAGCAACTTATAATGGTGCCAATACAAATCCAACTGCATTACAATACAGAAGAACCTTGAACTCTGTTATTCTTGGACAGAACATAGTATCTCAGAAAAGCAACAGTGGAAAATCTAGTATAAAATCACCCAAGTTGTCGTTTGTTCCATCCACCAGAGGGAAACGTGCACATTCTGATACATCTGACAATGTAAATTATACACAATTGAAGGTCATAAAAATGTAAAAACACTGGAAAATATTGTATTGTGTAATGTGAAAACAACAGGTTATCCATAATATTATTATGGTATAACTTAAAAAAATGAAAACAATATCAATGGAAGAGATGTTCAAAGAAAAAATGTTGTAAACAATGTGGACAAGTCAAGTTTATGGGCACCATGCCAAAATGGCCCGTACATGTTTAACATGATAAGAAGCTAAATAACTACAAGTAACCTTAGTTATTAAAGTGGCTCATATCAAACCAGCAGCACCAACAGTTGTTGTGATTGTAAACAAATAAAAGTTATACCCTCTATAACCATGAAGTGATTCTAAAATACAGTTCTGTGCTTGTGTTGTCATCACTGCTTGTATATACCACAAGAAACACAAATCTACCATTCAAGTGTTGAGTTGAGTGTAAAGAAGAACTTGATTTATTATTGACACTTTATACAGTGACTTGTGCTCAAGAGATTATACCTCTCAATGGATTTACAACAACTGCAATCGGCCACAGGCAATGCTGTTGGTGTCATCAGATACCCCTTGATGTCATCTGGCTGAGGAAGGCAAACTTTGGGAGTGAAGTTGATGACGCGCAAACCTTCCTTGTCTCTCACCCTGGACATCGCCACACCCAGTTGACCAGGCTTGAAGATTTGCTGGCAGTCTACTTCAACACTGCAAACAGTGAGCATGGTTATATTTGTAGACAGTGTTTAGGAAAATATATTGTTAAGGCACTGCATGAAAACATTTCAGGATCCATATGTTTAATAATGATTTGCTGTCATTGAACTATGTTCGTTTCATGTAATTCAAAAATGTTGTTTTGCAATATTTGAATTGGTTTTTAAGTAAAACTTAAATTGTAATATAAAAGTGTCAATTGAATAAAGATATTTACAAACACTTTAGTGTTAAAGATGCTAGGTCTGTATCTTTTTACCCTTACAGTTGGTCACAAATCTTGCTATATGTTAAGCATACTATATAAATTAACATTGTAAAAGCAATTGCAAATTTTTGTGACAAATAATGTGTTTATGGACAAAAAAGTAAAAACACAACAACAACAAAACAAAAAATCAAACATAAAGCCCTTGTCGGAGCCGGGGATTGAACCTGGGACCGCTTGCACCCAAATTGGATGCGTTACCACTGCACCACCGAGTCAACGGAAAGTTTATTGATTGCAGTCAAACTATTTAAAGGTTTTGACGCAATGGATCGAAACGTAATTAAACAAAGCCAAATTTCCAGGCCAGAAATTCATTTTTTCTGTTTTATTTTTACATGCATGAAAAACTTTATTTGGCATTTTCTCATATTAACGGGAGTAGGTTTCGCTGCTTAAATATGTTAAAATGTAAGATGTAAACAATTATGACATAAAAGATACAGGCACAGCATCTTTAAGTTCTGCAAAACAACAATATTTTTATAATGGCCTAAAATGACTTTTCAGGATGACCTTTGGGTTCTGTCATTAACAGATAGTAAATACTGATAAATTATATAAGGAATACAGATTTAGACTAATAGCTGACATTTTTAAGATTTAAATGTAAGAATGAATGTTTTTTATGTTTTGCTTAAATGTGTTTACAGTGCATATTAATAGGATCTTAGTAAGAATAATAGAATATTAGGATATGTACATGTAAACATGAAGACTTACTGGAAACAAACATTGTTTATCAATAGCTGCATTTATAAAGCTATTCAACAGTAATCATTTTCATTGTGATGAGAGGACTTAAGAAGCTGAAAATATTTTGCATGAAACCAAACCTGTCTAATGTCATTCCCTGGGCTCTATGGACAGTTATCGCATATGCCAGCAGTAGAGGCACTTGGTCTCGTCTGGCCAAAAGTCTGTTCTCCGTGGGGCTGAACACTTAAACATGAGAAAAATTACTGCAATACAGCACCCTTCAGTTAATATTTTTTGGTTCCATAAGCATGTTATGCAATAACCGAAACTAAACATTACAGTGTTATGATATCCTTGGTTATAATTTGACTGTTAAATTATTAGAAAAGAATTCTATTTATTATTATTATTTATACATGTGTATCCTTATTCTTGTATCATCAAAACTAACTAAATGCAATAAATTTTATAATGTAACCATCCCTTAAAAAAAGTGACAACATTCAAGAATAAACATAATTGTATAATAATACCTGAAAATTGGACCTTTCCAATCACAGTTGTGATGTTCAGGGCTGGAAAATGTACATAAGGACCTTCTTCCGAGAAGCCAGTCACAAAGCCCTGCAGACCATTAACTAGCTTTTCCGACAAGTTTCTGATTAAAACAACTGGACATTTTTCTTTTAACCACAATTTCCTTGGCACAGTGAATTCTTTCAGATACTTATTTTGGCCGATATCTTGGGATATATATTCCACTATGTTTCCTGGGTGGTGTTCAATTTTGCTTCGGTTAAAACTGTTAACAAGGTCATTTGTGGCATATAATTTTGTGCTTTTCTCTGGGTTTTTCAGTGGTCTGTCAAGAGCTTTAATGTACTTGGCCGTTTCCGTGTCAATTTCCCCACCCAGGGCCACCTTATGTATAATGTCAACAAACTCCTGGTCTTTCTGTCTTACAACTTCAAGAAGTGTTAATCTGTGGAGTTTTTGAAAGTGATTGCTGTAGAAACAAAACTCTCCATTGTCATTATACCTTCTGTTTGGAACAGGTGGAAGTTGGTAAAAATCCCCACACACAATCAACTGTATGCCACCTAAGAACTTAGTTTTGTCTCTCACATGTGCTAAAAGTGATACCAGTTGGTCAAACAACTTACGACTGAGCATGGAAATTTCATCAATAATAAGAACGTCTGTACCTCGAACTCGTTCCACAGCACTCTCATTTGAAAGAATGAGGTTAATGATGTCATCTGATGAAAACCTGCCATCATGAATACCACTCCAACGATGAAGTGTTGTTGCACATGAGAAATTAGAGCAGGCAATGCCTGTAGTGCATGTTATCGCAACTGTTTTACCTGTTTCTGTCAGTTTTTTGGCAATTTCTTTGATGCAGTGTGTCTTTCCTGTTCCACTTGGCCCATTTAAAAATAAGTTATGGCCTGTAATAGCCAGATTCAATGCTTCGTTTTGTAGTTTATTTAGCATAATTGTTACAATGCATGGTTATTACTTAGAAAAGTTATAATATTTATTGAATTTAGCCGAAATTAAACGAGTGTATTGAAGAAAATTAAAAACCACGTGTGTTTGTTTACATTTTTTCCTTGAGTATTGCGCAATTCATAGCCAGCCAATGAAAGCCTTCGTTACAAAAACGCGTTCGGATATCTTTTGTTTTAGTCAAATCAATATGGCGGTCGTTGTTTGTGAACGTTGATGAAAAGATATTTCAAGGTAAATTACAACGAAATATGTGCAGAAATATATATAAGATGTGTTAATCCTAAGGCAAATATTTGTTATCTAAACATTGTTGTTGACACAAGGCATATATTTTCCGTTAGTATGAAAATATGCAGGAAAACTTGCGATAATTGCAAGCTTTTGTGTCACCTCAGTGAGTTGCAGCAATATTTTAAAGAAGTTTACCTTGTGGATTATATTAGTATAAGGTAGGAAAATATTTTTTTGGCATTTATTGGTGATTTCTGGCATTTATTGGTGGTATCTGGCTCATATGATCATCATTGACTGATACTAGCACCTGTGTCGGTAATAGATCAAGTTTAGCATTATTTATTTCTGAATATTATAAGTATGCACAGACAATTAATACATTTATAGGTTGTTAAGAGTATATAATTTCCGGAGGTAGGAAAGTTCATTTATTTTTTTATAAATTATGAACATGTCTATCACGTAACATTGTTTTAACAATTATTTCTCTCTTTGTTAGCCAAATACAAAATGTTTGGCAGAAGGCGGCACAAATAAATCGAAATAAAAGTCCTAGATCTTATCGAAGTCTAATATTTATCTACCTTTTATGACAATTTTTAAATATAACGATAGATGAGGGTGATCCCCCCCCCCCTTTGGTACGCAGTATTCAGGATTCTTTAGACGATACGCAATGCGCAAAGGTTGGTACGCAGTACGCAAAAATCCTTTTTATGTCGTACGCAGACATCAATTTTTACTATAAAAAGATACAGTTTTCATCAAGAAACACAACAAACGCGACATATTGAGTAAAAAAGCATTCTCAATTCTCAAGCGCACGCTTCGCCCGCGCTTACACTGAACATTTCGACATTTCTAAGTCTAAACTTGGTTAATTGGGATCGAAACAATGAAAAATATCAAGCAAACACATTAAAACTATTGTTTGCAAGAATGATTGTGCCGATGCATGCCAAACACTATATATTTTATGTAAATGGAAACGCAAAAAAGTTTGCTTATGCTGTTAAACGGTACGCAGTTGGCAAGGTCAAAATAAGGCGTACGCAGTATGCAAGCTTAAAATAAGGCAGTACGCAGGGGTTTTCACTATCACTAAATGAAAAATAATTCAATATTTTCTTGGGAAGTTAAAAACAAATTACTAAATGTAGAGTTACCAAGGCCAGAGGTAGCCCTCAAGACAAATACTCCTAAAAATTAGGGTGTCGCATACATTCGATTTCTTCACGTTATGTTCATATATATGACTTAGAGAGATTTTTATTACCGTTTCGTGTAATTGGGATATTTGATTGATTGTTTTCTTTCATACAACACA
>Ga0224511_10001752_pt1 | contig 13662 bp, 11 predicted proteins | sample SF_May12_sed_USG_2_FD_169988 | JGI IMG/M metagenome (GOLD analysis project Ga0224511, IMG submission 169988) | Sediment microbial communities from San Francisco Bay, California, United States - SF_May12_sed_USGS_8_1 | ecosystem: Environmental > Aquatic > Marine > Sediment | place: USA...
TAAAGGGCTAGGTTCACTAACTAACAATTTCTGCCCTGCCAACTTTGAAAAAATCATTTTACAAAGAGCATCAAAAGGTTTCAATTATTATAAAATATAACTTATTTACTGTAAATAAATGGATTTTAAAAATTCCAAAAAGTATCCTGCATCAAAAAATACTTGAATTTTAGCTATGCACTATTGTCTAAATAGCCCATTTTCTGCCTTTTTACGAAGTTTTTGCTTAAAAAACATCAATAAACGTTTTCGTTAACCATGAAGAACCAATAGAGACACCGCCATATTTTATTATTATCTTTATTTTATCTATATAATCATTCCCTGAAAAGGACTTTGTGTCTCTTTTGGTTCTTCTTATTTAAATTTAAGCAAAAACATCATAAAAAGGCAAAAAATGGGCTATTTTGACATAAGTGCATAGCTAAAAGTCAAGATTATTCTATACATGATACTTTTTAGAGTTGTAAAAATCCATTCATTTACAGAAAATAAGTTATATTTTATAACCATTGTAATATTTTGAAGCTCTTTGTAAAAAATTTTTTTTCCATATCGGCAGGGCAGAAATTGATAGTTAGTGAACCTAGCCCTTTCATATAGATCTATAAAACGTTTACCATTTGAAGCGAAAGTAACAAATCTAATTCAGTAATTGTTGGCATTAATTTTTAATGACAAGAGAAAATCTCCATAACGGCGACGCTGTGTGTACGTTTTGGATGAAAACGTTTTTAATCCCCATACTGAGAAAAGAATCGGTATTTGTCCTTAATAATAACGAATAAATGCATATAAACGTTAACCAATTTGATAATAACGCACGTGTTGTGCATGGTGCTTATGGCAGAGAAATGGTAACGATAATGGTTTTAGTGATTCTAAACAATAATGCAGCTAATCATATTTACCACCATCCTATTGTTAGCTGAAAACACATACGCATGTGTAATTTAAATATTGTTGAAGCCACTTCAAATCAAACTACCTCTACAGACCCACTAATTTACAATAGGCAGATCACACTTTCCCAGGAAGATCAGCTTCTCTTATTGCAGTACGACATAATTTAAAGCGAAAAACTTTGCAAAAACATGAACTGGCAAAGCATTTTTACATGAATTAAAATATAGTACCTTCTCAGATGTAATAGGTTAATGATACAATATTTTTATGAGTATAATAAAGTCTCTTTTAAATGGTATTGGAGATCACTTTAATTTGTGAAGAATTATACGTACACAAGAAACACATATTTTTAACTATCAATGCCTACTTTAATACGAACCCATTTAAAATGGTATCAATCTGATCGCTTGGTACTTATTGCATTTTTATCGAAGAAAAACGTATTAAAAACGTATTCAAACACTAACAGCCTCAAGTCGTGCAAACTCTATCGATACATTATTAATCTTAAAAAAAAACCGATAAATATCAGAAAAAACGAATGATAAATCTATATATTAAGTCATAAAAGGTTCAACGATGAACAGTCCGTCTGTGGCGCTCGGCTGGTTCAGAAGAGCAGGACTCACTGGAATCAGCAACACCACCATGGAAAGGGTGGCCAAAGAAACCGCACGCCTGCTGTACGTCGCAGGTAAGACACATTTGTATGTAACTGCGTTATCTGTACAAAATGTATATTTATAAGATTGACTAGTGTGAGATAGGTGTCAGGATTTTGCCATGAGGTCGCATTGCAATTCTGAAAGTCGACTGACGTACAAGAACGCGTTAGAAAAGTTTACAACGCAGTGGAATATAAATGTATCTGTGTATATGCTATACTTTCCGGGTAAAGCATCTATGACTTGAGATTGTTTTTAATCGAGGCAATTCTGTAAGAGCGGTTTTCTTGGTTTTGTGTTGTCATTAGGTGTAGACTGGTTGGCTTGGATAATATAACTCAACACATCACGAGTACGTTAAACACTTTAAACACGTTCGTGTAAGTGTTATTATGTGTTATCATTGGTATTTTTACATATCTAGATAACAATTTGTGATGCATGTGTTCGTATATTAAGTATCTTCTTCTTTAAGATAAGTGCCTATATTATCAAAGCTGTTGCTCGCGATATGTGAGCAAACTGTTTGATATTGATTTGTAAGTTATGCTATGGCCACAAATAAAACTGAAATCGTACAATTTCAGCGATTTGCACATCGCCAGCGTATGTATATGTAAACATCTCACTGGTGGCACTTCGACTCATAAAACAACGGTCGGTGCCTGGTTTTCGAAAGTTTCTGGCGCATTTTAGACATTGTACGATGCCCGGCCCGGCACTTTACGGTGCCCGGCACTGTAAGGTGCCCGGCTGCCGTTTAAATCGTACGACTTCATTTTTTATCCAAAATCGTCCGATGCTCATACCACGTGTGCAAACGATGTCATTTTACCCAGTGATCATACAAAAAGCCGCACGGTCGCCGTAAAATATTAAGTAGTACCTAAACATCACCGGGCACTGTACAAAGTCTCAAAATGACAAAACATCGTACGATTCTTACTGTCGCTGGCCTGCACCGTAGAATCATACGAGTTGTAGTGAATAGACGTCGTACAGTGCCCGTAGATTATATGTGATCATAGCATAAATAATATTCCATTGAACATAATCGCAAGGAGTAGCTTAAAAATGGTAATGCTATGGCCACAAAGCTGTCGGCGTACGATTTTAGCGGCTTACAAATCCCCGACGATTTAAAAAAAAAAACCCGAACACCGGATGATTTTTACAATGTCTCCTTGCGTGGTTTCAAATAGTATGGGCGCCAAATGTGCGTCTTTAACTGTTAAGATCGGCCTATGCCCGGTCTTAGAGCGTACAGGGCCCGGTCGTCGATTTTTTATTTGCAAAATAATTATGCCATTAATATTCTATTCTGGCATTTCTTTGAGTGAGAAACGTATCAATAATCTAGTTTTATGTAACTTGATAATTATATATGTTAGTTTTTAAATCCTTAGCAGACATTTTATTTAAAAATGTTCATTTCAACCATGGCTCGGATAGGAGCTTAAAGTGTTTTCAGTAAAACATGAAATATTTTTATTACATGTAACAGAAAAGCAATAATAAATGTATTTCGGTTCTACTGAGATAATATTTCTTATTTAACCAAAATGACCATACCTATTATGACGACATTAAAAATTGTTTGACAATGATAGAAAAATAAATATGGAGAAACGAAATGAATTTGTCATTTACGCATATCTATGCATTTGTATTGAGTTCAGGGTGGTAGTAAGATATTAAACATGATAATAATATATATTTCTTTGCATTTACATGTATTTGATAGTCTTAATCATCGGCGTCTTAAATCGATCGTGGGTAAGAACGAGTTGTCTTCCCATAAATATAGAAATACACGTAGTTGGCACATACAAAAGAGGTTGAGAAAACGAATACATTCTTAATCTTTCATTGGGATGCATATAGCTCAACAAAATGTGTATCCCTTACGTTTTGTTTCAGTTGCATTGCAACCAGCAAATCGTACTTGTACGACGGTTATGTTTGCATATTTGCTCTTGTCATCTTTACACATTAAACCATAAAGCTTATTAACTACAACGTGATTTGGCAGAGGCACGTTTCTGTCAATGATAATTCTATTTCGCAAACTTTCATTTTCCATGTGACCGGCAGCCCGCTTTTGTAGGCCTGAATTCGTTGTTCAACATACATATTTAATCATTCATTTAACAACCCTTGTTACGCACAAACTGCAGGTATTTGTTTGGCACAAGCCGCTTTCCAAAGAAAGACAATGTCCAGAATTTCGGAATTTGAGGGCCTCGTCACGAACGACACTGCTTTGGCGTTTCATGGTGTACCGAGTGAAGTTAGCTGTGGCTACTTATGCCTCAGATACGATGCATGTCAGGCGTTCTTCTACGACAACTCCATGCTGCTGTGCAAGCCAGAGCAGGAATGCAGGTTATGTTACCCTATTGTTTCAAGGCCATGATAACAGACCACCGTGCAAACATGTACTCATACACTAGTATATATTCATCATTTGTGCATATATAAAAAATGTGTTTCGGAATTGCAAAATCTGCCACACCATGCTTGTACTTAAGTACTGTATTATTGCTGAAATTATTTTGCCATAATATTGCTCATAGTCATTAATTTTGCACCTGATAATATACAATGAAATTCATTTTTTTAAACAATTATCAAACATTATGTACTTTTTTGTTTATAAAGCATATTATCAATCACGTATGTTACGTTTACAAGCAAACCAGTATAAGTGCGTGCTATTGAACAGATTATTACATGTACGACGGATTATCCAAAAAACGTGGAATCTGGCTTTATAGCCACATTGAGTAAATAAACGCATAAAGTTTTATGTTTACAAAAAGAAATCGGAAATTGACGTTGGCATATAATTATATGTTTATATCAAACTATATTGGTAGTGTAAATGTGCTTACACAAAACCATAGTAATGTATAACAAACGCAGGACGTTAATGTCGATAATATTTGAACAATTAAATTTCCAAGTGTTATTTTTGTCGATCAGATGGTTGTGTACTTTAAACACATTGTTGGTTAAATTGTTCTATTTGGATTTTAATTTTTTTAAATAATAATATTTTAAATATTCTAGTCTTAATATCAATAAAGGTTGTGTTTACCTTTTGACAGAACGTCTGAGATCGCGATAATTTTGTCAAATCAAATTTGTGCCCTATATATCTAAACGACTAAACAAAGTGTAAGTAGGCGATTTTATCCAATTACATAGTCTGTATTAACATACTGACTGTCCGAATGTATAATTAGCTTACCTTTCAACTTTTATCATTGACTAATATAGCTAAATTTAGCCCCTGCGTCAAAGGGAATCTCAACAGCTGGTCCGATAAATACACATTGGCGATTGGTCGATTTGTTGTTTAACAGTGAGTATAAGAACATAAGCGTATTTAAACCGAGTCAACAGAGCGCATGAATGCAACACCCACGGTCAAATAATCAAGTTTTGTACAACGTAGATCAGTTTTATATACGACTCGTTTTTTTGCACAGCTGATAATTTGTGTTATGTTTCCAGGTTTGTAAACAATGAGACAGACCCTTACGGTGTAATGGACTATTGCCCCGGCTATGTGACCGATGGTCTGGAAGTTATGGATAGATATAGCATCAGCAAGATTCGTGACGCCTTGTCCAAGTGTGAGGGTACGCTATAATTGAACTAATTTTACTCAATAAAGTCGTTGAATTATTTGTTTATTTTAATGTGTATTGGAAGGTCGTCTGTAGCTCGGCGATTTGTGTCTTGTCGTGGATTGTTGTCGTTCCAATGTAGATCTAAAAATAGAAACGCTGACGCTCGCAAAAGGGACTGCCCGTAAAAAGTAATTATATGCCGTTTACAATAACTAGATAGCATATATTATCATATAAATAATAAAGATTGATATCGCTTTCTAGTACCCGTACAATTATACTGAGTACTAGACTTCGGTTCCAACCAGTTTTGGTGTGATTCCCGTAATGTTCGGTGGATTACAAAAGCGCGAAAATAAATTGTTCCTTACCTTATAGGCGCACTACTTGTTTTTAACGTAATAAGACGTTTTTAAAACCAATAAAAAATTATATATGCTGAAAGGAAAAGTGTATTACTCCAATTTCTGAGCAGACCGACCTAGCGGAAGATCCTTAAATGTAACAAAAACACAATCACCTTAAAACTACAATTCTTTTTCAATACGGTAAAGTCCGAATATAAAGAACCCGCTTATAAGGAACTATCGGTTATAAGGAACTGATTTCCATTACCCAATTTTAACATAGGAACTAGTTAACGATATGTTTATAAGGAACTCAGATTATTAGAAATACGTTTTATGGTCCTGATGAGTTCCTTATAAGCAGATTTAACTGTATCGTTTTATTTTCTTTTAGGAGTGAAGCCGACCTATTGGACACTGAACACAGCGGTTGAAATATTTGGTTATCAGGACGTGTTCTGTGAGAACATTACCGACAATAACCGCTGGGACTGCGCGTTGCTCCATACTTGTAGTGACTGCCCACCCTGCCTGGAAATAGCGCCGTGTAATGGACTGTACCCGTTTGTTTGTGAAGAATTTGATAATATTTTTCACCTAACCCTAACCCTGTAACATGTGTCAGCCGTGTTTGCGACGAGCGTCATGCAAAGAAAAACACCATGTTTTATGTACATAGAATACGTGAATACTATGCCGACAATAATGACGACGACAGAAAATGTACTGTATTGACAAGCATTTTGTTTTATTGCACGTGTGGCTGTGTACATTGAATTAAAACAGTATCGTTTACCATTTTACATTGTATATTACCGAAGGTACTCCTTTATGTAGAAAATCTTATTTTTTAACCGTGTGTATTTAGTGTTTGTCCTACACAACGTTGGACTCTGATCGAAAATAATAAGTTTTACTTTTCTCGTTGAACTTTACTTTTAACAAACGGTTAGGCTAATTATAGCTTTGGAGCTTGTATTTGTAGTGTTTTTCCTTTGAACGTTTTTACCACATTGCTACATAAAACCTTTAAAATAAATTAATAATGGTTGTTGGTTGTATTGTATTTATGCTCTCACGAACTAAATTGATATCAATATTTCTTTAATACATCGCATTAAGCTGTTTATTTTTTATTTGTTATTCTTTACAAATGGTGTTTGCAAGCAATATATGCAGTGGTGAATTCAGGATTTTTTTTATGTCCGGGGAATTGTCTTTGTCAACGGTGTTTACGGTTTATGTTTAGGTTAGTTATTTATTGTCAGGATTTTGGTACATAATCTTATGAAAAAATTGTAAAAAAAGTGAATAGCCAGCGAAATAAGAAGAACGAAGAAGAAAATTCATCGTATGGAGCATAAAAACACACTGGATCCGCTAGAGATATGTGTAACGTACTATAGTTTTAATTCAAAATATAGTTTTGGCTTTAACAATATTATTATTTTTGCTTTTTACCTGATTGTTTGTAGTGATTATAACACTAGTACGGTCGTTGTAGTTCATTAACTCCATACTTTGTCCTTGACTTTGGCAGCGTTGACGTAATCTGTCTTTGGACTATGCTCAGACGATTTTAGAGGTAATGTTTGAAAAAACAAATGTCATTACTTGTTAATTACATGTACGTATATTGAAGACTAGAACATGTACATTATATAAGTTCTATTTATCTACATATGTAATTACTCGCATGCAAAACCACAGCAATTATATGACTAAAGTCTGTTAAAGCAACATATATGTACACCAAAATAATAAACGTCATGTCACACATTTGTAAAAAACTCTTCATTAATTGTAGCAATCGTGGTAGATGAATACACGAAATAAAATATCAGTGCATCCAAGTCACAGACATATGACACCGTGGAAGTATGGCTTCATTAATAATAGTTTTGCCGTTTCTAAAAGCAAACGTAATAAATACGAGGTAAACATTGGACAGACGTTTGAAAACATAAATCACAACATGAATACATATTTTGAAAACGTCGAGTCCACCAAAGACCATGATTACTATGATAATCGCAGTTTATATAAGGCATAATAACGACTTACATGTACGTGTATGTGTACACATCAAAAACAAAAGCTTACATACAAGAACATAGCAACAACAAACTGGTATCTAAGTATTTAAAGTACATTGTACATAAAAATGGTATATCAAAGTAGAATTGACTTTTCCTTTTTAGTGGAATAAAAAAGCACATTTATTTTAAACTGGGTATACAATTAATCTTAAAATCAAGCAACCATATCGAAAACAAACGAAATGTGTGTAAACACTTCACAATAGAGCATCTCCATAACAACAATCATTGGAATGTGTCAGAGTGTTATGGAGTGTCTCTCTCGAACAAAATTGGAGTAGATTTCATTCTGCCGAATATACTCTTTAACGACCTCGTGAACAAACTGGAACTGTTCCTGTAAAATAATATAAAACATCTGCATTATTAGGTGTCTGATTCTTGTTCTGTGCAATAATTAAAAGGTGTTGGTTGTATAGAAATGGCATTAACATTGTCGTGTAGGCATTAAGTAATAAAATCAAATACTTAAATGCCATGTATATTATATTTTTTAACGTAATTTATAACGCATATTTTCATTTTTCTAACAGTTAAATCGATAACTTTTTAACAGAACGTCACGGCCGAATCTTTATATCAGCAACAGTATTGCACAAACGTGTTAGTATTGTAATGTATTAAAGGGGAAAACATGCTAAACAAATTGACAGTCCCTATTTTGTACAGTTTTGCATTTCTAGTTTAGATGCGAAAATAACAAATGAAGTAAATGCGTTAAGCTAACATATACTAAACAATTATACACACACTTATTCTTAGAGTTTGGTTTGTTAGAGTTTGTATTGTATAGGCTTAGTTGATTCGAGCGTAAAACCGACATTTGGAATCAAAATAACCCATTTCGATAGATTTTATACTATAAAATACTATCATTTAAAGAAATTCATGCATTTCCATATCTTGTTTTTATTTCTATACTGCAAAACAAAAGACAAATGGTCAAATCAAAAGTTTATATACCAGGAATTGAATGATCTGTTCCCGACAGCTCCGCAGTTCCTCGATCACGTGACCAATGGCCACGTCTTGCTCAATCTTCATTCTCTCCAGCACCACCGACACTACGCACAGCAAACCGCTTCTCTCAGCACCGTCCCTGGAATGCAAAGAGTATAATACTTTAAATTTCATGTAATTAATTACACCGAGTTCGGGGATTGTATATCTAAAACGTGTCCCTAGCAACACAGTTTCAAGTTATGTTGGTTGTTACGACGAAAAAACGCTATGCGGTGGCCAGCAATATACAGCGACTTAATGATAGCTCATGTAGTGTGTAAAGTGTTGTTAAAATTGACAACAGATGTTTACACAATAAATAAGTAAATGTCGCGTGGCTTTTGCATTTATTATCTTTAAACATACATCATTATTCTTACATGCAGTGGACGATGACAGGCGTGTTGCCTGTCTGGTGTTGCCAGTACAACACAGTTTCGAGAAGTTTGAGCACTGATGCTGGGTTGGTAGGTACTGTGGCTTGATCAGGCCAACCATTAAACTGCAGAAGCTGGACGTCACGACTCTGTTAAGGCCAAAACAGTCGTTGCAAATTTGGTAAAGAAACCACTTTGAGCTTTTGACAATGAATCAATGGTGACTTTCGCCGACACATCTACATACAAATGCCTTGCAATTTATAATAAGTATACGTGTATATACACGCACGTGGTAATGCGATATAAAACGTATTTCATGTTTGGCAACCCCTTTCTGTCCAAAGAAGTTGATTACATGTATTGGTAAGCCGCCTGATATGGAAATGAGACAAGACAATGTTTAATAATGTTTTGTAATTTACGTTATTCGAAAGCTCGTGCAAACTGCAATGCGTACATAGAGGATATGTTTTTGTATTCTGTTCGCTTCTGCTGTAATTTAGGAAAACGAATATTTTAATGAATCCTAGTACCCATGCAGTGTAGTATCAATTTCAGAGTCAATATTTTTCAAACGGTAAAACAATGTATCATATTTGTTTTAATAAATATGAATTAATTTCATTATTATGCACACCATTGCTTAAAAACTCTGATTTACAATGTAATAGTGATGCAAATAATGTAAAACTAAACTCAATAAAGGGTCAACAAGTACCTTCGCAAATCGCTCTGTCCCGATCATTATTCTAGTGATGCCGTTTGTGACCTCAGTGTCCTTGTGTGTTATGACGGTGTGTCCAAATGTCAAAGACTCGTTCTCGCTTGGCCAGTACATTTCGTCCGCCTTGAAAAGTAACATGAATTCAAGCACGAGTTCATGCTTAACATGAATATAATTTCAAGCACGAGTTCATGCTTAAGTTAGTGTAGTTGCCATCTTGTCTGCTAATGCTATACAAATGTACGCATCTAAAATACATCAATTCAAAATAAACGCCATGCCAAAGGTAAAGACAAGTAAAATAAAAGGTGTAATGTATGCAATAAATATATATATATTATTTATGTTCCCAATATAACACAGAGAAGAAGTGTTCAACCTTTGACTCAGACACATTGTTCAACATGACTATAACGTGAACATTGTGTTCTTCTACAAGTCGCCAGAAGTCCGTCTTTGTCGTCGACAGCGGCATCTGTGTTATGATGAATACATTCTTGCGTTTGTACCCCTGGAACAAAATAACAAATGAACGGAATGCGTCGAAAGTAAGTATGATGAACGTGTGCAGTGCATTTGGTACAGTTATCAGATATGTCACTTAATTGTTTTAAAGGAAATAGTTAACACAAAATATTGTGTTTGATTTATGCTAAAATATAATACGCATCATGCTGCTTTCTCGGTCGTAGTGTAAACTACAAGCATACCGGAAGGAAAACCGCATTTATGTAATCGGGCTCGTCCGAGTTCCCAGTGGGTGACAAGTAAGGCATGTGTTCTTCCGCTACAATGCATAATAAAAATAATATAGGTGAGTGTGTATTAAGTTAGTGCGATAACAAAGCAATAACTTGACAACCTGATAATCCTAGATGTAAAGTCTGAACGGTGACGAGGGTGCGAAGCGAACAAAGTATAACAAAACCTACATTTCTATTGGTTGACCATAAGGAAAAGAAATACTTTAAGTCATTTATATCTAACAATTTAGTTATGAATAAAGGAGAATAATAGGAAGAAACTGAACATTTGAAAACTGAAAACATGATCCTATTTTCAGAAACAATTTTCTTCTCTCACGTCGTAAGGTTTGGATTAAATATTCATTTAAAGTACTTTTCTATTGTTTATGTCAGTGAAAGCCAACGTAAATCTAAATGTATTTTGACACATAGTTTTTGTCCTAATCCTCGTTCCATTGAACCTCATAGCCACCTTTTAATAGCCACCTTGATCAGCGGTGTTATGTACATTAAGAGCTAATCATCGCAATCTGGGATGCTTTTTTTAGCCCAATGTGTACGAACAGGCGAAGTTATAAATTACCGTCAAGGCATAATGTGACATCCATTAAGAGCCAACTCTCAACAACTATCAGAGGCTCTTATGGGAGGCAACCAAGTCATTTCATTGGCTAGAAATGAAGGTTATATTCTAAACTTAATGTGTAAATTAAAGGTTAGGTTTTAAGCTGTGTGAACCCACCTGGAAGAACATCAGAGTACCGGTTTTTGTGTTTGTTTCTAACTAATTTGGCACTTGTATATTGAATCTCGTCTGTTACGGGCGACATATTGCGGACACGCTGAAAAAAAATTAAAATTACGTATGCGCACCTGATTCAATTATATCGATATATATTGCATAAAATTAAATGAATACTTATAAATAGGTTTAGATTCATGACCACGGTTTTCACATTTACTGCATGCTACCTCGAATTCTCGTTTTATCCCATGACATCTGGCGTTTTCGTCGTACGCCAACAGTTCTTCGTACGCGGATAGAAAGTTAGAGGCAGGCAGGGCGGACGAGGACAACATCAGAGATTCTACCAGCGCCATGTGAAGGAAGTGGTACTGGTCCTGCGTCAGACATTTGCATTAGGAGTAAAAGTGTATGTTTTTTATGGTAGTTTATTTATCTAAATAAACAATTCATATAACACCAGCAGTGAAAGACAAATATATACACAACAGTTATATACAATACATCATGTGATTAAGCCAAGAAATATTGCCTTGGTCTGAACCATGCTGACTCTCTGTTTTCTCAGCTCGGTAACACAACCAAGGGGATTAACATATCCAACGTCTTTCCCTTGCTCCGTCAGGATGTCCAAAGCAATAAACGTTCCTGTCCTTCCAACTCCGGCACTGGATATGGATTCAAATAATATTTGCAAATTTAACAAACACACATTATGTACATTTATGGTTTACATTTGAAATATTTGAATTCAGTTAGATATTGAATAATAATTTCATATGATACATGTAAACAGCAAAAATGCTACCTGCAATGAACAACGACAGGGCCGTTCTCCTTGACCCGCGCTGTGTTGACCTTGTGGCGGAAATGTACTAGCGATGAGGTGAATTTAGGAACGCTTTTGTCCGGCCAGGCGGTAAATTGAAATTGGTATACATGCCTAGGCCTCTCCTTTCCCTTTAATGATGTTAATTTACGCTCATTATCATTACATAACAGCATAATTATATAAACAGTTTTTTTTTTTAAATCTATACTTTAACATTTGTAACTAAGGTTTAAGTTAGGCGGTAACATTCGCAAATGCATTTATAGGTTATTACACGGCTATGGTATGCCAAGAGCCCGTATATACACCTTCGGCAGTATTGGCTCAAAGGCTTTAGCCCGAGGGCCAATGCCCCCAAAGGTGTGCCAATACGGGCCCGCGGCATACCATAGCTGTGTTGTAACCTTTTTATTACATATATTCGAATAGTTTCAAACACTCAAAGAGTTATTAAAATGCTTTTGAAGATTGAAAAGGGAGGTAATGAAAAACTTTCGTTAAACGTCGTAGTGTACGTTTTATTTTCTTTGGGGTTTTATACCTGTTAAATGACGTAACACATGATGACGTCATTTCAAGAGTTCACAAACAAACCGATGAGAGGAAGTAGAAAACCCGTATTTGGCACACCTTATTTATATGCCGGGCATTTGAAATCCCGTATTAGTTTTTATTCAACGTAAATTTGTTACTATTTATAGTAAGGTATTAATAAATAGAATTACTACATTTTACTTTTGTCAATAATAAATAACGGTTAACCTTGGAAATGGTAAAAGTTCGAACAATGAAGTCCGAAAATGGTTCTATCTTGACCACCGTCACAACGATATCACCGAACGTCAACGAAGCTTCATTTGGCCAGTACTGGACACATTTTGTCTGAAACGATTGAGCTTGTGTACATCATTTCTAAACACAAGGTTCGTATTTAGCTCATTGCGTGTCTAGATGTATGATTATGTCATTTATCTGATTCAAAAGCATAAAATGTATTAGAAAACCAGATACCCATAAAGTTAACACAAACATATGTGAATCATTTAAAATATGTCAAAATGCGTTTTAAGCAAGATATTTAATTCTTAACTGTTTTAATGAGAAAGTAGCATAATCCGTCATGAACATCGGAAAGGCATACGAGTATGGTTCGATAAATTCGTTGAATAACGCAATGAATCAGACAATTTATAAGATTTTTTTTAATTTGGCAATGTCATTTTCAACACGCTGTTACAATTTCGTACAATCTGTATTTAACAAAAATAAAGTATAATACATGTGTATCTCGTTTTTTGTTGTATTTAACGATTACACATCATCAGTAACAAACTAGGGTTCAACGAATTTTTATCATTTTTTACCAAATAATACAAACCTGTAACATACACATCCTAGTTGTCAATGATGCATTTTTATGTATACCAACTTATAAAGAATTTATTGCAAACCGTTTTCCCTTCGTCCAGAGTTGTAAGCATCACAATCTTGGCTGAGCGTTGCTGCCATACCATTCGCCAGAAGTCATGAAGCGTCAACTCAATGGTGCCTAAAACAGGAACACTCGCAGAATAT
>Ga0224511_10001753_pt1 | contig 13656 bp, 10 predicted proteins | sample SF_May12_sed_USG_2_FD_169988 | JGI IMG/M metagenome (GOLD analysis project Ga0224511, IMG submission 169988) | Sediment microbial communities from San Francisco Bay, California, United States - SF_May12_sed_USGS_8_1 | ecosystem: Environmental > Aquatic > Marine > Sediment | place: USA...
TTACTCCGTGTTTTGTGATGTTCTGTGTGTTTTTGTACGGGCCATTTTGTCATGGTGCCCATAAACTTGACTTGTCCACATTGTTTACAACATTTTTTCTTTGAACATCTCCTCCATTTATATTAATATCTTTCTTTCTTGCTATAGTTGTTTCCTTGTAGGTGTGTTCAGCATAATATAACAACATACTACTATGTTAGTAGTTTTAAAGACATGGTCTGTTCACCTGTTGTTTGTGTTTGTTTTCGAAAAGCGAAGTCTGGTTGAATTTGAGAACGATTTACCTAATGTTTTCTTTTACCTACATTTATCATGTATTAATGTTTTATAGTAGTTTAATACATGCTACATAATAAAGTTTCCACACTGGACGTAAGATAAACATGATGAGAGAATACACACATATACCACCAACTATTTTGCTAGTGTAAAAGGTTATTTTTAAATTCTATAATGTTTGTTCTTGACGATTTTACTTTTTTGTGCAGCAAAGTAAATGTCATTTAAAGTCACTATATTCGTCTTAATTAGCCTAATATGTTACAGATATCAATACATATTTATACAAACCAACCATTTAAAAATCGTTTTGAAAATATAGTTTCCAATCCATGTAACACAGAGACGTTTACATATAACGATTTTTTTCAACTGCTGCTCTGTTGACATTCTGACTAATCAAGCAGCATCGTAATTTACTGACATACAAATTTTACTGACCCTTGTCCATAGGTAAATACTTATACTTATGTTTTAGGATATGTTTTTCAGTGTAGGTATAAAGATTATGATTGTGTATATATTTAGTACAAAATGATTGATTGTCGTACCATTAGAGCCTTTTATTTAGTGTTATGTATCGGGATTTTAACAAATAATCTTAGATCGTTTCTTTTGCACAAGGATTCTTATTGGCTTTAAAATAGCTCAATGCCTGTCGCAATCTGTGTTTTGAAAAGCCGAGACTACTGTATTTGTGTAGCTTATTTCTAATTATTTTTACATTGTATAGTTATAACTGCCAAACATGCTCGTTATACAAACGTGACCTTTTAAGGTAACAGACGGGTCAACGACCACGTTTTATCATGGCGGCAACGTGATGCCTGCGGAAGTCACCAGCTCCGGTCAATCCCTCACTCTCCTTTTCGAAACTGACGGCTCCAAAATCTTTGCTGGCTTTACGATCCAAGTCACAAATGTGTAATCTGACTTTTAAAGACTGACACTCGTACAATTAATTGTTGTGAAAGTACAACTTGAAACCAGTAAACGAATCTAGTATGTGTACATGTAAACATTTGTTTACATTTGATGTTGTCTTTATTTTGAGATCAATTTAAGCCTTTATATTCTTTGTTTCATCTACCCCTCTTTATTTTTGCAAAAGAAATATTTTTCGGGTTAGAATATGGTATTGCAGTAGTTGTCTACCTAAGAGAAACCAAGGTCGTGGAACGTTGTCAAATATTATGAAGAGATCCGGCCTATACACCTAATCAGTTATTTAGAAAGAGTAATTTCCGCTTGACAGTTAGTGACTCTAATGACATCGGCTATTAAAAACCCGATACCCGGGATCGGCTGGGACCCGATGGATCGCAATAACTGATATTTTCAGTTTTTCATTATATATTTTAATGCAATGTTATAATACACTAGCGGATCCCTAACGGCCGCGGACCTATGATTTTTTAATGCCTAAAACGCTATTTTTTTCTCATTTTTTTCTCTCGCTCGCTTAGCTCGCGCTTCACTTTAAGTCTAGTTTTAATAGAAATATGGCCAAAACACGCTAAAACTTGACTTTTACTTCAACCGGTCAACACTTTCATTGATTTTTACTCCCCCCCCCTCCCGTTGAAAAAGTCCACGCCCACCCCAAGGTGAAATCCTGGATCCACCATTGATTATACCCTGTAAATATAACTGGTTAAAACATTGAAGCAAGTTAATATACTAGCTATAACAATACACATTGCGTCGCAGTTGATTTTAGCCAAAGGCAATTTCTTTGGAAAATACCAGTAATCGCCATTCCGTCGTGTCCCGGCCGATCCCGGGTTTTAGTAGTCTACGTCATTAGAGGCACTTCCTGTCAAAAGGAAAAATACTCATTTTGAATAACTGAAAAGTTGTATAAATGTTGTCCAGTTTGGTTTGGACATGTATATCTCTGACCTTCATAATGATAAATTAAAACGATAGAATCATTTAATTTATCAGGATCTATTGCATTTTTCTGTGTTGTATTTTTGCATTGTAATTATACATATACCAATTTATGCTTCAACACTTATGGGAATCGCATTTTAAGTTGTAAAACTTTAGCACTATCATGTAGATTAAAGTCCAATGTCAATGTACATATACTTTATTGTTATTCTTAGTATATTAATTCCGATGAAAAATCATTCAAGAGAGGCTTGTTCTACACCTCTCATCAACTGAAGCAAACAACAATGAATACTATAAAACAATGCATAGATCCACAAATTTTAATATCCTCCCCATTTTGCCGAAATCCATTGTTTTTGTGATAAGGTTTATCCCAAACAGAAAGTCAGATGTCACATGACAATATAACCCTAATTCATTGGATTTCAATTGACAATGTACTGTTATAAATCATTAAATGATCACGATTAACAGTTGCGGACATGCCCATACTCAAATAGTGATAAATACCATTATATTGTTGGTGTAAGCTAAATCCAAAATCATTATGGCACGTGACAATTGCCGAACACACACTGATTGGCAAACATGTTTATTATGAAACAGTCATAAGATATGTTTATTATAAACAGTCATAAGTACATCGTATAGTTAAGGTGAACTGTGAAATTACAAATTAACGTGGTTTGCTAGTGCAAAGAATGTTATTAACTTTCTACAATATTAGACGCACGATAACACAATTGGTTGCTTTGATGCGACATAAACGAGTATTTAGTGGAGTGATCGTTGCATGAGTTTATGATTTTCTAACGTTAATTTTAAGCACAATATTATCAATTGCGGATATTTTGTACATAAATAATGATCTATATATTTTGTATTGATTTAATGTGGTTTCTGAATGCAAGCCTAATAGGGTAACACTAGTTCGACCCCCACATCGTTGTGTGTTAGTAATTAGTAGACGCTACAATGCAATAAAAATGGGAAGGTTGTGATTACACATGTTATCCAGCAAAATGTGCGAATTAGGATCACGTTAGTCTTTTCTTGTATGTTTATATTTGTTACGTATATATAACCAATATATTTTGAATTTATTTTATCTAGTATATTAAATGTTGTTATAGTGAGGTCTGTACTATTGTATTTCTACACATTATGTGGTTTCAATTTAATAAACATTAATTGGATTAAAAAGGATAACAGTTGGTTTTAAAATGGTATACCATGACAGCATATAGAGATTTAAAATACGTCATGCTTTTATGTCCAGATACTAACATTGCTGTTATCATAAAACTTGGTTTTAGTATTTTGAAGTTTTTATCACCTGCCATTTATACACTTACTTTAACCATAATTATTACATATATATTGAAGCATATCAACCAAGCAACCACCGTTCCTCTTTGGTAAATTAAAAAAGGGATAAACATTGTTTCTTAATTTATAAAATAATATCTGTACTGTTCATAATTAACTTTGTGTTGTAGTTGATGCACAAAAGAGCTTGCTTATAATAAATATTTTGAAAAAAAAACACAACTGTTTGCAACTTTGTTTTGTGGAAAAATGATGAAAACAACGAACATATATTGGAGCAGCTTTGCAACGCTTTCTACCACGACTTTTATACATGTGTTAACTACATCGTCATATCTATAATTTCTACGGCATATCTCGCAATTGACATAACGCTGAGGCTTCTATAGCCACGCCCTTAGACAAGTGGCTAATTTGTTTAACAACGTAGTTCTTTGTGTCAAAAGACACATGACTATGTTTGTCCAGGTATATGCTAATCTTTTTATTGGTGAAAGGATGATCAATATTTAGAAAAGGGAAGTCCGGCGTTATGTTCATCGCTTCCGTTAGTGGTTAGTTCTCATATGAACAAATATTACAAACATATATTTGCCGATCAAGTTTGTTTATTTTTAACTTCAATAAATTCCATTGTTATTCAGGTGCGTAGTGTAAAAGTTGTTAGTAACACCACATAACTTTGATCATTGTTTATGGTCAGGTAAACATTGTACCATATCTGATGATGACTAGGCAGAAAGACACACATAATCCAGTGGGTAGCGTCAGTGTGGTTTCACGCTTGTAACGGCGTCCTTTGGAACTGTTTTATTGCGAAACACGATGTTTGATCGAAGATACTAATACAATATTAATATATAAAATATTAAAAGAAGATGTAATAAAATAAGTGGTAAACTTGCTTAAAGTATATTAAATTTGCCAATAAATAATTGACATTCTCACCTGTTTCACTTTAGTTGCGTTGACATCGTTGGAAGTGATGCGAGGTTCTAGATATATAATAAACCTATAAATTCATTGTGTTCATGCATATTATATAAGAGTATTGCTTCAGCTAGTACAAGTCAAGAATACTCATCGGATGAATTTTCCCTAAATAAATTATGCAATGATTTTTAACGCTCACGGAAGAAAGACACGTCTAGTAAGTTTCCAAAAGGTTACGTACCTAACCACTCCTCAGAGATCAGTTATGTTCAGCAAACTAAGTCATTATTACATATCGGTAATTAAAAGAAGTTTTTAATAGAAGACTCATGCATTTCGGAAAAAAACATCCTCCATTAAAGTCTGTGTCATCGCATTTTGACGGGCATACAGTGTTTGTCCGCTAAAACTTTGGACAAAAGCTGTGTTATATAAACTCCAAGATTTAGAGCAACGAGCAAGAAAAGGTAGTCAGGGTGACTCAGTCGTCATTGTCCATTGTGAGATGCGAGCTTAGCGAGGTCAGAGTCTTAATGAGAACAAAAATCAGCAATAACTACATTTGTACCTAACAGGATAGTGTATGAATTAAAGAACTGCCAACAACTAAGTGTCTTCGTTGAGAACGACACCATGTGACGCTTTGTTTGTACCCTGTGGTGTTTGTGCCTGTGCGCGATGATAAACAAATATTATTCATCGTATAATAATCGCAATCAGAACAACGTTAGCTATTTAGGCCAAGAACACAAAATGTCAATATTAAATAATTAAACTGTTTGTCGTTCATAAACAGTCGATTCTTTTAAATGTTGAAATTCACTTCTCTTAAAAATATATAAAATACTGACTGAAAGTGTAAAATTTTGTTTTTCATATTCTTTGAAATAAAAAGCCTTAAGGGTAATATTTTCTTGAAAATAACTTTTTCGTTACTTGACTTGTGTTTCACATATTGTTAGCGAGTCATTTTTCAAAGTTCCTTTGTTATTTTTTTTTATTTGACATATAGCTTTGCATGAATAACAAATTAAAAAAAAATCCAAAGGGGACAGACGTACAGCCTTGAATGCAACGCATCGCAGATTCGTGCTCGACTGCGCGTATATAATACAATGTCCCCAGACACATAAATACCAATACTGTGGTTTGGGTTTTGCAAAGCACCATATGATGTTCCTGCTGTAGATAAACGTTTTTGAATGCTGAAGAAAAGGACAATGGTGATTGTCTTTTTTAGTAATGGGATTTAAAAAGAAAATGCGACATATATCTTTGCAGTGTGTAACGCCTACATGGCTGCTTACACTGACAACGTTGTTTTCCGGGACCTTAGGAAATACCTGCACAAGAATACAACCACTCACACCAAGCCCTGATAACGTTGGAAAAATCCTAATCGGCAATTTTCTCAACTTCGAACCGGCAAAAACTGTCGAAGTTTGTGCAAAGCGTTGTATGAACGACAATCAATGTCAGTCTTTGAACTTCGACACAGCAAAAGGCATGTGTTATCTCAACTCACAGGAGAAGGGCAACTCGAGGCCAGCGGACTTTAGGGTTGCTCCAACGTCAATGGCGTACATGGGAAGACACGAGTTGAGCGAGGTACGATATTTTAGCAATGAAAATGTGATTAAAGAAAAGCCATTAGTTAGTATAAATTCAAGAAATGGTCAAGTCAAATAAACGAACACAAAGTTAAAAATAACCATACATTATTATCTGTGTTGTTCTCGTTTTTTGTTAGAAATGGGAGCAGTGTCATCTTTGTAAATATATACAATGTAAAATTGGCAATGACGTATGAACGGCGAACATTTTTGATCGAAAAGTAAAATACCATAAAACTATTTTGGACCATCCCTCGTATCGTGCTTTTAATAAGTATTTGCAAATTGTAATTACAGTTTAATTTTACCTTGTATTTTTAATATGTTATTGGGTAATAAGAAATATTAAAAGTTTTATGCACGTTTATATAGTTGTATTTATATTTACATAGTTGTATTGATTATGTATGTTACAACAACAACAACCGAACTAATATATTTTATAATATATGACACATTCAAATGATGTTATATATAACATAATATACTTTTTATTTTTTTATTTTATGATTTCCGGTAGTTTAGAGAGAAATATCAGTGAAATAAAAACAGTAGTTCATTGTTTGAAACAGAGACTGATTAAACCCGTATCAGTCACTGTTTGTCCGATGCAAGTAATACATTTAACCCCATTGGGAGCCCCTCGCAGGATTGCCTTCCTTACTTTCCATGTTATACTTTAAAAAATTGTCACTGTTGAAATTTATATGAAATATGGTTGCTTTTTCTTTCAATTTCATGAAACAAATTTAAATCTACCTTATCTGAATAATTGAAATATAAATAACTAAAAATAATGTAGAGAAGGACGGGATAAAACGCTTCCGTTGTATACAGTAGGGCTGTGTTTTGCGAACTTGTTTATGGCATTGACGTCATTTCCAGCATCTAATGACGTCATTTAGGAATCCCCACCACTATTATTATCAGTGCAGCGTAGTAAGTAAAAATCCGCGTACGAACAATCGACGTTTTATGGAATGTTGGTTATTATACATTTTGATGTGTGTTATTAATTGTTATTCTTGATTCACGGAACATGTTCAAGAACTTTTTTTGTGATTTGTATTTGTTTTCTTTACTTTTGTTTAGAACTATTTTACGTGGGAATCCTCGTTTAGCTTGTGGTTAGTTGGTTGAATGGTTTGGGAGCTCCCAACGGGGAATTAATTAAGTCCGATATTATGGAGACTTTTTAAATTCATTTTAAGCATAAAATAAAGAGGATATTTGTTGGTGTTTGTAGGATACGGATTTTTAGTTTACGAGTGATCACAGATACTCATATTTTCACGAGTGGCGCAGAATATATAATATAAATGGAGGAGATGTTCAAAGAAAAAATGTTGTAAACAATGTGGACAAGTCAAGTTTATGGGCACCACGACAAAATGGCCCGTACAAAAACACAAAGAACATCACAAAAAACGGAGGAAACGAAGACGCAACAGACATAAAGAAATAACTATTTTTGTGTTTTTCGATTTTTCTGATTTTTATTTTCTAAAATAAAGCATAAAGTATATTTCTTTAACCAACAATGTATCACTATCACTAGGAGCTGCTGGGTGCCTGTAAGAATCACGGCTGTATCCCTGATAAGCACTGCCAGACGTCCCCTCCAGGATCAAGTAGTCGATTCCAATGCATTGATCCGCCAGCCGGTAATATCTTATTTATGTAATAACAAGGTAAAAGGTAAAAAGGTAAAAGGTCCGATTACGTTAATTAAAATACACAATGTGCCAGATGCAAGTGTAAAGGAATTACTGTTTTGTTTAACAATTTTCACGAAGGTCTATTTTTGTGCCATTGAGCAAAAACAAGAGAACACATAACAACAATAACAGAATAATATAAAACACGCTTTGGATTTGGGTTGGTTATATTAAAATAATGACACATTGTTTAAAAAAAGATCATACTGGTTTACAGTTGGTAACACTTTATTTAAACTTTGTTCGGCAGTTTTGTCTGAGTCAATTGACATTATGATGCAATTTAAATATTAATAATCGGGTGATAAGTTTACCAGTAATTGCAAAACCCTATTGCGTGATGACCCAATACACAATTTGTAATAACACGGCCGACCTTATGAGGAATGATTTCGTCCACACAATCAAACAAAAAAAGGGAAATCTCACAGGAAGCACTCTTTTTTTGAAATGTTAACGAATACAACTCATCACCCCTGAGGACCAGAAAAATATAATAATATTCTATGAACCGTTTTATTTGCAATCACTTTCCAGACACTACGTTGTAGTTTAAAATATTGGAATTTTTAATTGTATCCTTCAGGGTACTACAATGGTGTACCGGTCGGGTGTGGATCAACAGTGAACACCGACAACGGTCTCATCATCTCGTCCCCGGACGTCGACGGTGATGGTCTCTATGAAAACAGCACAGTGTGTCAGTATGTGGTTCAAGTCACCTCTGGACTGATTAGGTAAGCGAAATGGTAATACAACACGTAATATAGTCGTAATAATATTTATGTATTGTATGTTGTTTACATTTGAAAAAGAGTTCTGCTCATGTGCAAGGGGCTGTCAGTGGTGTAGCATCTTTCATTACCACTGATGAACAGCTTCAATAAAACCGAGGCTGATTTTCCCCGTGCAGGCTTTGCTTCCCAAGGGCTTTTATCAGTTTTATCAAATATAATCAATTCTATGCGGGTATATTTTCACCGTACAGCGGATACTTTCTATGATTTCCAGTCCGTTTTCTTAAGAAGTACTCAAAAGTTTTGTTTTGGAGAACTCGGTAAACAACTATAGTTGTTCACGATCCATTATGATTACAACATATGTATTTCTTTAATATCTCTCTTTAATACCTCTTAAAACCAATATACATGTATACATATAAACTCGCGAATCTAAGTTAAGATTACACATATTTGGACAGCATTTGACGTCGAACATGTCGTAACTTACAATTTTAGTTTTAATAAAGCTAGTTATCTGTTATAGATGGTTATGCCATCGTGGCTTAGAAAAGTAAATATGTAAACCTATTTTTTTTAAAGATTGGACGTTGTGCTCTTTGATCTTGAATCAGGAATAGATTACGACACATTGAAGGTACAGCACTGTTTTAAATATCTTTATTTCTTGTTATAGTTGTTTCTTGTAGGCGTTTTCAGCATAATATATGTTACATGTAGTAGTTATATAGACACGGTCTGTTCACCTGTTGTTTGTGTTTGTTTTAGAAAAGCGAAGTCTGGTTTAACTTTAAGAGAGGTTTACCTATTGTTTTCTTTTACCTACATTTCTCATGTATTAATGCTTTATAGTAATTTAAAACATGCTATATAATAACGTTTCCACACTTGACATAAGATAAACATGATGAGAGAATACATTCGTATACGACCAACTATTTTGCTGGTGGAAAAGGGTTTTTTAATTCTATAGTGTTTGTTTTTGACGATTTTACATTTATGTGCCTCAAAGTAAATGTCATTTTATCTAGTGTTGAGTATCGTGAATTTGACAAATAATCTAAGATGGTACCTATTGCACAATAATTTTTAATGACTTTAAAATAGCTCAATGCCTGTCGCAATCTGTGTTTTGAAAAGCCGGGACTACTGTGATTGTGTAGCGTGTTCCTAATTATTTTTTTATATTGTATAGTTATAACTGCCAAACATGCTCGTTATACAAACGTGACCTTTTAAGGTAACAGACGGGTCAACGACCACGGCTTATCATGGCGGCAACGTGATGCCTGCGGAAATCACCAGCTCCGGTCAATCCCTCACTCTCCTTTTCACGACTGATGACTCAATAACGCATACTGGCTTTACGATCCAAGTCACAAATGTCTAACCTGACTTTAAAAGACTGACACTCGTACAATTAATTGTTGTGACAGTACAGCTTGAAACCAGTAAACAAAAGCTGTCGGCAAATTGTCTAGTATCTGTACATGTAAACACTTGTTTACATTGGATGTTGTCTTTATTTTGAGATCCATTCAAAGAACCATTTTATTCTTTGTTTCATCTACTCCTCACTTGTTTTTGCAAAAGAAATATTTTTCGGGTTACAATATGCTATTGCAGTAGTTGTCTACCCAAGAGAAACCAAGGTCGTGGAACGTTGTCAAATATTATGAGGAGATCCGGCCTATACACCTAATCAGTTATTCAGAAAGAGCAATTTACCTTTGACAGGAAGTGACTCTTATGACATAGGCTACTAAAACCCGGTACCCGGGATCGGCCGTGACCCGATGGATCGCGATAACTGATATTTTCAGTTTTTCAGTATATATGTTTTACTGCAATGTTAAAATACCATGTAAATATATCAATGCATTGAAGCAAGTCGATTTACTAGCTATAACAATACACCTTGCGTCGCAGTTGTTTTTAGTCAAAGGAAAAAACTGAAAATATCAGTAATCGCCATTCTATCGTGTCCCGGCCGATCCCGGGTCCCGGGTTTAAGTAGCCTACGTCATTAGAGGCACTTCCTGTCAATAGGGAATTACTCATTTTAAATAACTGAAAAGGTGTATAAATGTTGTCCAGTTAGGTTTGTACATGTATGTCTCTGACCTTCAATAATGGTAAATTGAAACGAAAGGTAGAATCATTTCATTTATCGGGATATATAGCAACTTTTCAGTGTTGTTTTGCATTGTAATTATTCACATACCAATTTATTCTTCAACACTAATGGCAATCGCTTTTTAAGTTGTAAAATATTAGCACAATTATGTATATCAAAGTCCATTTTCAATATACAGATACTTATTGCAATTCTTAGTATATCAATTCCGGTGAAAAAACGAGAGAGGCATGTTCTACATGCGCTAGGGGGCGTCAGAGGTGTAGCATCATTCATAACTACTGATGAACAGCTTCAATAAAACCGAGGCTGCTGTTTTCTCGTGCAGGCTATGCTTCCTGAGGGTTTTCCCTTTCATCGGTTTATTATTATAAATAAATAATGAATCTACATATTTTGTAATGATTTAAAGGGGTTTCTAAATGCAGGTTTTATAGGGTAACACTAGTTCGACCCTCACACTGTAGAAAAAGTTACGTCCCCTCCCAATGTCAATGTTAGTTGCAGTAACCGCCTCTGTTAGTAATAAGTAGACGCTACAATACAATAAAAATGAGAATGCTGTGATTAAACATGTTATCCAGCGAAATGTGCAAATTAGGATCAAGATAGTATTTTCTTGTATGTTTTATATTTGTTTCGTATATATAGCCATTATGTTTTGAATGTTTTATTTAGTATATTAAATGTTGTCATAGTGAGGTCTGTACTATTTTATATACTCATTATCTGGTTTAAATTTAAAGAATGAATATTAATTGGAATAATAAGGATAAAGGTTGGTTTTAAAATGGTATACCATGACAGCATATATAGAATAAAAAGTCATGATTTTATGTTCAGAAACTAACATTGCTGTTATCATAAAACTTGGTTTTAGTACATCTATTCTTAGGTTTTTTGTCATGTATCATTAATGCATTTTTTAAACAATATTTTTTTACATAAATATGGAAGCATACCAACTAAACCACCGCATGTAAATTGAAACGGAAGAAACGTGGTTTCTAAATATATATATTCATATCTGTATTGTTCTTAATAAACTCTGTGTTGTAGTTGAAGCACACAATCTAGTTTTCAATAAATATCTTAAAAAGAAACTTTGTCTTGTGAAACAAAGATGAATATATATTGGCGCAGCTGTACTACGCTTTCTATCACGACTTTTATACATGTGTTAACTACAATGTCAGAAGTATAATGTTTACGGTATATCTCGCAATTGACATAACGCTGAGGCTACTATAACCACGCCCTTAGACAAGTGTCTAATTTGTTAAACAACGTAATTGTGTGTGTCTAGATACATGCGCCTATGTTTGTCCAAGTATACGCTAATAATTCCATTGGTGAACGAATTATCAATATTTAAAAATGGGATGTCCGGCGTAATGTTTATCGCTTAGTTCTCATATGAACAAATATTATAAACGTATATTTACCGATTAAGTTTATTAATGTTTAACTTTGATGATTTCCATTGTTATTCAGGTGTGTAGTGTAAAAGTTGTTAGTAACACCACATAACTTTGATCATTGTTTATGGTCAGGTAAATATTGCACCGTATGATGTCGACTAGACAGAAAGACACACATAATCCAGGGGGTAGCAAGTCAAGCGGAGTTTGACGCTATTAACGACGTCGTTTCGAACTGTTTTTATTTCCTTTGATCATTGTTTATGGTAAGGTGAATATTTCATGATGACATATGATGATAACTAAGCAGAAAGACACACATAATCCAGGGGTAGCGAGTGAAGCGTGGTTTCACGCTGGTAACGGCGTCGTTTGGAACTGTTTGTATTACCAAACAAGATGTTGAAACAAAGATACTTTAAAGGAAATGTTAATAGAAGATGTAATTAAACATTAAGCGGTAAACTTGCTTTAAGTATATTAAATATGTCAATAAATAATTCACATACTCATATGTTTCACTTTAGTTGCTTTGACATAGATACAATATAAGCTCATAAATTCATTGTGTTCATGCATATTATATAAGAGTATTGCTTCAGTAAGTACAAGTCAAGAATACTCATCGGATGAATCTTCCCTAAATAAATTATGCAATGATTATTTAACGCTCACGGAAGAAAGACGCGTGTAGCAACTTTTTAATGCGTTATGTACCAATCCACTCCTCAGAGAATTATGTCCAGCAAACCAAGTTATTAAAAAAAGATCGGTATTTAAAAGAAGTTTTTAATAGAAGACTCATACATTTCGAAAAAAACATCATTCGTTGAAGTCAGTGTCATCGCTGCTTGCTTGACGGGCGTACACTGTTTGTCCTTTACAACTTTGGACAAAAGATGTCGTACATGAACTCCAAGATGCAGAGCAACGCGCAGGAAAAGGTAGTCGGGGTGACTCAGTCGTTATTGTTCATGGTGAGAAGTCTTACTGAGAAATAAATCAAACAATAAATACATAAAGAACGGAAATTCATATAACAATCCGAGTATATTATGTGAATGTCAATTTTGTACAATGACACATTATTGCTTGTCCTACAACAAAAATAAGTTTATTCATACATATGTGTTTTATAAATAAATAAATAAATAAATAAATAAATAAATGAGGACGTCACTATTTTCGAAAAAGATTTTTCGTCTCTTTAATAAACAAAATATTCTTATAAATTATATTATATTTATGATGATAACATTACAGTGATAAATGTAGCGTTATAGTAAGTTTTCGGTCTTAATATTTTAAGAAGTTATTAAAGTGCATTGACTGTTTTAGCATATGATATTATCGGTGCCCGAATTCGCAGGGCCTATCAATAACTGGAGTATCTCTTCATGTTTGGACACCAAACTTTATGTTATTGATATACAGACGGCACTAACGCAACGTGTTTGATTGCTTTAAAGGGGCATTGTCTGATCTTTTTATCAGCTATTTATCAGCTATTTATTGAATATTTTAATATCAAGTAGTATTTTATCGTCAAAAAGAATGAAATAATAACATAATACCGAAACATATTGC
>Ga0224511_10001754_pt1 | contig 13650 bp, 5 predicted proteins | sample SF_May12_sed_USG_2_FD_169988 | JGI IMG/M metagenome (GOLD analysis project Ga0224511, IMG submission 169988) | Sediment microbial communities from San Francisco Bay, California, United States - SF_May12_sed_USGS_8_1 | ecosystem: Environmental > Aquatic > Marine > Sediment | place: USA...
GCATCATTCATTACCACTGATGAACAGCTTCAATAAAACCGAGGCTGCTGTTTTCTCGTGCAGGCTATGCTTCCTGAGGGCTTTCCCTTTCATCAGTTTAATTGTAATATACACACGTACAGTGAGTACCGAGGTGTTTCGAAAACAAGTTAGAGTCATGAAAGTCAGAACTATATGCGCACGAACAATATAATCAATATTTACACTTTCTCCATCATTGTATTATAAATACAACTATTTTGATCAAATACGAGGTCTTAACTTCGATTCATAGAAGCTATAATTTGTGGGTAAATCCGGTATCGGTAACAGTAAATAAACACTCTTTCCTCTGGTGCTTGATTTGACTTCCTACGCAAGAGAACGTGAACACGCGATAGGACAACAGCACGTAAGTTTGACTTAAATAATGTGTGTGTGTCACCAAACCTTAGTAGAGTCTTTTTAATTCTTCGCTTCTATATAATCAACAACAGTATACAAAAACACGACTAAATGAACTGAACAAAGTGGTGAGCATTTTAATATCATAAATATATTTGATTCGCTAGTACAAACAAATTATTTTAGATAAGAGTTTCCATTTCTGTATTTAGTTTATAGTATCGTATGTTTCGCATAAGGTCGAAGGCGCTGTTATCATATTGTTTAAAGGTCAGTAACTTCAGTTCCTGTAGGTCAGTCACGAAAGGAAATTTAAACCACCATGATTTTGTTCGTAACAAGTTTTGCTTTGTTCGTTAGCCAAGGTAAGTAATTATTATTGTTTACTAAAATACGGTTTAATTAAACAATGTTCGTCGGACCATTTACCTTAGTACTTGCAGTGTGTATTTTAAACTAATACGTATAGCTGCCATTAGCACAAACTGAATTATGCTAAGTTTAATGTCTTTGTAAGACGCGGTACGTCAAACAATAGGCAAATCAAATTGACTTGAAAATTACTTCACCCATACGTTAGCATTCACCTTTTTCCACGTCACAGCGTTCGGTGCCACGTGCGACGCGAGTTGGCTTCACCATGGCGACTCCTGCTACAAAATCGAAAGCAACGCCTTGAAGAACTGGCCAGCTGCAAAGGTTATTGTTAGACAACTGAATGTTGAAATGTATTATTTTAATATAAGTATGCAGATCAGGTTTGTGTATGATATATCTGTATTTAGTTTTTATTATTTAAAAAAAATGGAACGGTTACCAGATTCCTCGTAATTAATGATTTTTAGCCAAACAGCTGTATGTTCTTTTGTGTTGTTATCCATGTGTTCTTGCAGTGCTATCCGTATGTTCTTGTAAATCTAATACATAGTAATAGATAGTAAGTCATCATTTGTAGTACATGTTTTGTTGTAAGACACATTCTGTTTTGTTCAAGACAGTTACATTTTAAGTGTCTTTTTAAGAAGTCCTAGTAGTCCTAGTAGAATACGCATCTACGACTACAGCCTAAGACCTCTATATGCATACGGCCTCTATTAGTTACCCCTCCTTTAACGCAATGGTGTCCATTTAATTTCGCTCGGTCAGCAATTGTTTACGGACGACGGACAGGTTTTGACAAAATAGATACTTAATTTAAACTCGAACGTAGCTGAAAATGCGTAAGAGCCTCATATTCTTATTGCATTATAACAAGAAAACAGCCCTGTTAGTAACATAACACTTTCACAGAAGACATATATGGCAGTCGTAAATATTAGCTTGTTTTTGTACGACTCACACGTGTCGATGTGCTCTATTGAATTACATATAAAAAGATCATATTTGTTAAACATATTAGACGATACTCAATTCTAATATGGTTATCTATGAAAAAAACGGACCTGTACATTTGTTAAACGGGCAGGTTAAAGGATGACGGATGGCCATCCCTTATTATAACGGAGCTGTGATATAGCAGCCTTACCACAGCGAACGATAAACATACTTGCAATTTACTGATGTTTCAATAGTAGCATATGAATTGTAAACAGGTATGACATTGTTGTAGAGCGCATGTGAATCAATGGGCGCCCACCTGGCTATCGTGATGACGGTGGATGAAAACAACTTCCTGAAAAGTCATCTTAGAACTGCTGGGAGTTCGTATACGTTCTGTTTTGTACAATTATATAAAAGACGTATAAAAATAATGTTTGCATGTTTATAACGCATTATCAGTACATAGTATGCGATATGCTAGAGCAGTTTGAAAATACAAGACGGCTTGAAAACAATGCAGTGGTGCTCATTGCTCAATGCGGATTTCCGAGGTTATGACCTGTCTATCACAGAAATCACACCAAAATAATTTGTTCTGATAAATATTAATACATGTATACATTACGAGAACCATTTTTAAAGAAATATCAAATAATTTAAAGACTACATCAGTCATCATCATTGTCAAAAATGGGTTTCAAATTATGACAAATATATGTTGAAAACGTATATTGCCAAATTGAAAGTAAAATATTTCGTAAAATCGTTTATTGCACTCTGTCTCGGTACCTGCCGTCATTGAATCCCATATTGCAGGTGGTTTTTTAGCAGTATCCGAGTGTTATTTTGTCTTTAAATAATGAAGCTGGCGATTCGGTTTCTGAAATACATGTGTGTGCACGGCGCAAATGTATAATAGTCGATAATTGGAGCGCTTGTTCTATGACTTTTAATGCGCATTACTGGCATTTTTATGTAGTATTATACATCAACTACTTTGCGTGTCTTACTACAACCATATTCAAATATGTGTTTCATTTTCTCTTTTAACATATCACGGCAGTTAGTCTAACATATCGGCGAGACTTGGGTTTACCCGTACACATCTTCTGCTGCTGCTGTTTTCTCGTGCAGGCTATGCTTCCTGAGGGCTTTCCCTTGCATCAGTTTAATACTATTACTACATGAAGCATCTCCTTTCTCCGAAAGCAAATGACCACTTTCTCACATGAGTCAGCTCTGAAAGCTGACTATTCAATTTATATTAACCAGACTTAGTGGGTTTTTTTCAAGTATTAATAGTTACATGTTAGTCCTGTTCGCGCGAAATCCTTATCCTTGGATTTCAAATTTGCTAACTCGAGCGGTTCTTTAAAATTAATATTGATAAAATATCACCTTCATTGTAATTCAAACATCATTTCGTGTTGTATCACAGAGCAAGGTCTCCAGTGGTGGATGGATGGAACTGACCAAGTTACTGAGGGAACGTGGGTGTGGGAGGCAACAGGCGAGCAGTAAGTATTCACTGAAACCACATATGCGTTAGAGGCAATGGAGTCAAGGTAAGTAATTCTAAGAATAAACCAAGTTGTGAGAAGTTACATAGCAAATTTACTATGAACAAACGTATCTATGGCGCATGATAGGATGTTTCAGAGTAATAGTGCTATAGATAACAAGGCTAGATGATATATGAGCGAATATGACACTGTATGTATGAACAAAGTATCTGTGGCCCGTGATATGGAAGGCAACATGGGACAAGTAGTTACAAACAAAATTTGCAAGAAAATATGAATGTGGCAGGCAACAGGGAACACATATAAAACAAGTTACCAAGGGAAGTAAGTTTGAGGGCAACAGGCCAACGATCTGGACCAAGTAACCAAGGGTGTTGGATGTGGAACGCAAAAGGAGAAGGGTAAATATTGACCTACATGTATCGACAGCCCTTTCCTTGTCATTGTCTACGATATTTACGCACCGCATGACTTAATTCTTATTATTATCGAATGGCATACTGCTCTATAAACATTACTGACCAACTATCGGACTTGACATTGGTGAATGGTTGCACATGCTGGAATGACAAGTTAATACAATAGAGTGGCTCAACAAATTTGGTTCGTCAAAACGCCATTTTGGGCGAACTGTCGATTGGTTTATTGACCAAGTCACCGATTACACGTAATTAGGAATATATATGTAACAAGTGATCATTTTCATTTGCCTGCGCTCATTGCAGCTCGCGCCCATACAGCCGTGGTGTTAGTCCTGATGACTTATGAGTGGTCAATCCGGTTTAGAAAGGAATAAATATCGAAAAGTACACCCTGTTACATATAGTATATTGGTTTTGATTTAGACCATATGACTTAGGTCGTAATTGATTTGAAACAGAACGTACGTTCTAATGTATAATCCAACCGTTAGGTTTTACTTGTTTGTATCGTATCAGGTTTGAGATCACAGACTGGTTTCCCGGCGAGCCCAACACAAACAATGGAGAGGAAGACTGTCTGTCGTTTTTCTCAATCCAGGACTTCCGATGGAACGATGAGCATTGCACATACAATGGCGGCTACGTTTGCGAAAAAGAATTGTATGTAGTTTTCAAACGTTGTGCTTTTTCTGAATATCGGAAATATGGCAATGATTTGCCATTATATTTATTTACTACATCTTAGTGAGAGTAGCTGTTAGTAGTGGTCACACGATACGTTGGCGTTGACGCCGTCTTATTGTCGGTAATAAAATGTACATGATATATTATTATAAATTCTGCTACTGAAATTTGTATTTACCTTTGTAACATCTTATATCAACCTGAACATAGAAAAACAGCTGAAAGATATCTTAATGAAAATCATACTTTTCTAAAGTAATGGTTTAATTTATCTATACATCCTACATTTTATGTCACACAAACCCACATCAAACTACCTTTAAAATAGAATAAAAATACTCGTCAATTTAATGTTCTGTGCTATCATTACGTTAGTGTTGAAATCAGTTTCATTCAACAATTAAAATGTTTCATGCCATTGTGAATCCTTATTACATGTACAACAATGTGTCAGTTGCGGTATTTATGCATTACTGCTTGCTTAAATAGGCAACAAATAGAAATAAAGGACTTCGTTCGAACCATCTCCAACCACTAACAAGCCAAGGTTTTTGTCTATGTATGACTTATACACGTACTTTTCATGACGTGCTTTCATGCACCCAATTGAAACATTATCATTAAAATGAACACAAATTAATGTGTAATGTGTTTAAGTATTCCGATTCAATTATCAAATATGTGTTGATAATTTATTAATTACATTTTTTATTTATTACATTTCTTACTGACGAATACATTGTTTCAGGGTTCCAATTATTGGATAGATGATATCGGTCATCTGGTTGTACTACAGCTGTAAACAGGACGCTCCAATGCCAGCAAACATTCTGTTTTCTAAACATAATATGCTGTATATCTATTTACAATAAATATAACTGAATCACTACCAGTAAGATTTGTTCTTTCTTTGTTTGCATGTTTCAACGCCGTTTGAACACGTATCATGCTATATCACGGCGAACAGTCAATTTACCAGCGTTCTTGGCCTAACTATTTCTAGCGTCAACACTTATGAATGCGAATGACTTTTTCATCAAATGCGCCAGTTGTGAAACGACTAAAGCAGATTTATCACTTTCTTTGGTAATAGTAACAATCATGTCGGGGGAAATCCCTATGGCGTCCTCGTGGCGTTCTCACAGTGTCTTGACAGCGTTGCACACGCTCTCGCGGCGTGCCAGAAAACACTGCAGCGTCCTCAGTGGGGCACATAGGAATGTTGTCGAGTTGTTTATGTTGTGCAATACATGTTCGTAAACATGGATAGCTATATTGAATTCAATTTAAGTTTTAACTGTTATAATAATTTGAATTGTCCCACACCACTTGCAAAATGTTGAGATACATATAAATAGGTTTTTATGAATATGCTTATCGTGTAATGGCTTCTCATTAAAATAGCTGATAATCCAGTGTCAAGCTGTAGTTGTTTTTCAGTTTAATTTATAATACATTAAATATTTCATTTGCATTGCTATCAATATATCAACAAATGCATACCTCATAATTTAAATTTATTGCAAACGCCGATAAAAAACAGAATTTACACAACGCCTAACGGCGCGTGTGCGGCCCTAAAGACAACCCCTCAGCGCTGACACCGTCATCTAGCGCGCCGTGCAAACTCAAAACCGCAGCCTTTTTAACATGTTACAAATAGTTGCCACTGCAAATTGATTCTCCAATCAAATGCTCTCACCAACAATTGCTCAATTCTAGCTGAGTAATGGATGAGTAAAGATGACTAGACTTTGTCACTTACTTAAATTTACCTTAAGGTCTACTTGAACCTTATTCAAATCACACCAATAAACAGCAAAAGATGATAGTAACATCTGAACCCAGGTCGGTATTTTGCGCGATCGATGATCAATGGTAATTTACAACGCGTTATTATGTGTTACACGTATGTTAATGTAAATGTTAACACCAATCAATCACCTTACATTAATACACGCATAGCGTTTGGCGCTTAAGATGTGTCTCGAACACCTGACTTCTGATTTTCTATCGGCTGTTGAAACTGAGCAAAACCTGCCTAATACACGATGAACACTGAGTTAACAAACGTGTAATCAGGGGAAAATCAGGCGGTTTTATTCTTGCGATTCACATTGTATGTCTCTAGTGAAAAAAACGACATTGGCTAAGCGTCACTTTAACGCACGCAATGCATCTCTTACACTCAGTAAACTGTCTAACGTAAGGGATAGTTCCACAGATTTTCAAGCTCCTCCCCAAGCGGCATATTGTTTTTGATCTTGTAATAAGGTTTATCACAAACAGGAAGTATGCTTTCTTTTGTATTTTCTAGGTCAGATTGTCAGCTGACAATATAATCCTAATCTATTGGATTACCATTGACCATGTACAGTTATAAATGATTATGATTGACAGTTGTGGAACTGTCCATTGGATGCTGTCTTCGGTGACCTGTTGTGTAAGTCTTATTGCACTGACTTTAATTATTTAGAGAATAATACTTGGGTGGACGGGGGCGGATGTTGATTATTGCCCCTCCAAAGAGATAAAATGCCCGCCGCTCACGGCCACCCATTCATTGTTCTGTATAATCATATGTCAACCTAAAATAATGTTGAAAGGCATTTAAAATATGCAAGAAAACTTCACAATGATCAGAAGGACAGACATTGCACTCACCCCTATGACGATGATAAGAAGATGTTCAATGCTAAATGGTGTCCTTGAGAAAAACAAAGAGTTTAAATACACCTTGTTCTCCACTTTAAAAAAATCCGATTCAACGATTCTGACAGATGTTCTGTCCGAATACTATTCGGATTGTACCAGTGGACTCCAATCGTTTATCTTTACTTTTTATTTTTATCAATAGACATGAAATATATATGAAACGAATAGACACTTTTTATCTATGAAATACAATGCATTGTTTACTTACAATATTGTGTATATTCTCATGAAAATCATAAAAAGTAGTGTTTTTTTTAACTGACAGCGATCTGTTATTGTTTACATGGTTTAAACGATGTCGTCATTTATGACGGTTACAGTTCCGGCTTGTGTAAAATGCGGTTTTACCAGTACCATTTCACATATTAACATCTATCTTTTATCTAAAAAAGAATATGTCTTTGATAAGCGCCTATCGATAGGCAGCCATTTGCCTGTCAGGAATGCAATTAATGACGTAACGCAAAACCAAGAATTGCACGTGCTTCTTTTCCAAGGGCCTTTATCACATCCACGTACTGAATGAATATCTAAATTAATTATTAAATTGAAACACTGTCAAAAAACCACCGTTTATACGTTACTGTGGTATGTTAATATAGATATAAATTAATTATGAAATATTTTTACTGAAAATATTCTTATACAAATTTTAGATTTACAAGACTGATATGAACAACGGATTGTTCTAATTCTCAGTAAAAATATTGCATAATTAAATATCCCGTTTACGCATTTTCGGTATAAGTTCTTTTAATCAGTCCTCATAATTTTGCATAAATTATAGTATATCATAATTTAGTGATCTGAAACGTTTATGGTTTTGCATTAAATAAATTTAAAGATGAGACGTTTTCGTTTTAATAAAATGAATAATGAATGTACTCTATTATTTACCGCTTGTTAAACTGTTGAAGTCGCCGATAAATCAACACACTATTCGTAGTAAGAAGGTTCCATGAAATACCAATGTGTTCCATGTGTCGTATTATAAATACCATACATCTCCCTTATGTAATTTAAAAACCCATTATTGGCAAGTTTGTGGTTAGTATTTTACTAAATATAAATCAAATTTTGCTAATAAATAAATAATCTTTTTTGATTGAAGACCACCTAAACTGAGTTTGATAATTATAGATTATGACAAATGAGTTAATAATAATTTAATTAAATAAATCGTGTAACATGTCATACTTTAACTGCACTTTCACATTATTGCTGCCAATACATTTTGTGTATATTTTATGTAGCATTTTTTATTTCTAATTGATAAATTAGATCAAAGCGTATAGACCCCATTTTTGATTTATTATAAATAGAATTATGCATTATGACATAACTCCAACAGAAGATTGTGTCATACACGATCTAAACAACAAAATACAAATGACACAACGTACAAACAACATAGTCCCTATTTGTTTACTTGTGTGTATACATCTACAGTTCATACATATGCAAAAAAGCAACATAACATGCACATAACTTCGATTCCGATTCGTGCAGCATTAAGCAATAAAACAGGTGTGTTGGCCTTCTAAGTCAAATAACAGTTGTTGCATTTAATGTATGCTTAATATAAATTGAAGAGATGTTCAAACAAAGAATGTTGCAAACAATGTAGATATGTCATGTTTAAGGGCACCATGACAAAATGGCCCGTACAAAAACTAGCACAAGGGACGACACAAAAACTCTTCATGACGCAACAGACATTTAGAAAACATATATTTTTGTGTCACAAATTATCTACGGTAACCGCTGCCGTACAGTGTCTTTTGCGAAAACAAAACAAACGAACTTACGGCACTTCACCGTATTTGTTCAAACCTTCGTCTAAGCGTTTACACTCAATATATACGCACGAAAACGAAAAAACAGATCATCACTCGTTATATTTTCTTCATCAATGTTTTATAAATACACATAGTTTGATCATATGCCTGGTCTGTACTTCGAGTGCTAAGGGCAACAATTCGTGGAGTAAATCTGACATCGGAAACAGTATTACACGCCCTTTTAAACTCTGGTGCGTAAAATAGTTCCTATGCAAGAGAAAGTGACCAAACGTTTTTGATTTCCATATATGTAGGTTACAAAAATCTTAATTTTTAATTACTTATTTGTGTCAGTCGACCAGATCTGGGTGAAGTCCTTTTAATACCTTGCTTCTATATATTCAATAATAATATACAAATACAAATAACACGACCGAATGACCGCCCCTAAATGATGAAAGGGGTGAAGATTTTAATATCATAAACATACCTGTTTCGCTAGTATAAACTATATATATCAGATAACAGTTTCCTTTTCTGTATTAAGTTTATTATATCGTACAAATATGTTTCGCATAAAAGGTCACTAGGCGCTGTTATCATATTTTAAGGTTTATAAGGTCAAACTCAGTTGCTCTTGTAGGTCAGTCGCGAAAGAATTTATTTCGCCATGATTTTGTTGGTAACAAGTTTTGCTTTGTTGGTTAGTCAAGGTAAGTAATGATTGTTGCTTACTAAAATACGGTTAAAATAAGTATTTTTTGTCGATTTTTTGCTAGTATCTGTGTTAATTATATACGAATACGTATAGCTGTCATCAGCATAAACTGAATTCTGCTAAATTTAATGTATTTGTAAGACGCGATGCGTCAAACTATAAGCAAATCAAGTTGACTTGAAAACTACCTCAAACATATATGTACATTTGTTAAACGGACAGGTTTTGGATGACGGATGGCCATCCCTTATCATAACGGAACTGTGTTATAGCAACCTTACGATATAGAACAATATGCATACTTGTTATTTACTGATGTTTCAATAGTGATTTGTAAACAGGTATGTCCTTGTTGTAGAGTGCATGTGAATCAATGGGCGCTCATCTGGCTATCGTGATGACGGTGGATGAAAACAACTTCCTGAAAAGTCATCTTAGAACTGCTGGGAGTTCGTATACGTTCCGTGTTGTGTAATTGTTTAATAAGACGTATAATAATAATAATAATAATAATAATAATAATAATAATAATAATAATAATAATAATAATGTTTGCATATTTATAACGCTTTATCAGTACACAATATGCATATTTTTATGCGGAATGTTCAAACGAATGATTACAGATTGAAAATACAATACGGCCTGAACATCTTGTCAGAGGTGCTCAATACAAGCACCCTTGTTATAACCTATCTGTAACAAAATTAACACCAATGTATCTTAACATGTTATGAAACAAGTACATATTATTACATACATTAGGATAATTATTTTTAAAGAAATATAAAATAATTGTAAGACTACAATAGCCATCACCATTATCACAAATGCATGTCATGTCACGACAGTTAGTCTAACGTATCCGCCTGCTTGCGTTTACCAGTACAAATCGACAATTCGCTTTTCACCCAACGCAAACGACCACCTCGCACATCTGTCATCTCTGAATGATAACTGAACTGATCCAGTATCAATAGTTTTAAATGTTTGCGCGAAATTATTTTTCTCAAATTGCAACTAATCTAACTGGGGCGGCCCTTGAACAATTAATTATGATAAAATATCACTTAATTTAGTTATTTAGCCCGCTTCGTGAATTCTCAGCTTTACCACTGCGTTCAGGATCAACTTGAACGCAACCGTAATGAAATTCCATCTTTAATTAAAACAGCATTACGTGTTGTATCGTAGAGCAAAGTCTCCAGTGGTGGATGGATGGCACTGACCAAGTTACCGAGGGAACGTGGTTGTGGGAGGCAACAGGAGAACAGTAAGTATTCACAAAGTTTTTGAAAACACACCGGAGGGAACAGCGTAAATGTAAGTGGTACTAAGTGGTACTAAGTATGGACCAAGATGGGAGAGGTAACCTCACAACTGTAATATGGACACTACAAGCACTGATTAATGTTCATTTTATTGGCTTTAAAAAGGTAACAGTGATGTGGGTTATAAGACTAAAATATCAATGAGACTTGGACATGAGATGTATCAGTGCGAATGTAACATTGTATGGACACAGTTATTAAGGCACTAGTATGGGAAACTGTCAACCCAAAATAAACTTTCAACTTTTAATAATCTAGAAACTCTGTTTAAAATTAGACATTATGGCAATGCTCGCATTTGAAATATAATGTACGTTCAAATTTATAAGCCAACAGTTAGGTTTTATGTGTTTGTTTTCTGTCAGGTTTGAGATCACAGACTGGTTCCCCGGCGAGCCCAATACAAGCAATGGGGAGGAAGACTGTCTGTCGTTTTACTCCAACCAGGACTACAGATGAAACGACGAGCACTGCAACACATACAATGGCGGCTACGTCTGCGAAAAAGAATTGTATGTAACATTGTGCTGTTTCTGATTATCGGCAATATGGACTATATGGTAATGATTTACCATCATATTAGTATACTACAACCCGGTGAGGGTGGCTCAGTAGTGGTGACACGATGTGTTGGCGAGAGTTGTTAACGCCGTCGTAATGTCCGTAATTAGCTCAGACAGAACAAAGCTTGCTTGTGTCGGTTTGCTATGAATGTACATAATATATTCTTTATTTATCAACGCTGCTATTGAAACAAGTACAGTAGAACAAAACACTGATCAATATCGACGACGTGTTCTACATGTCATAGACATTTGTATTTACATTTGTAACAACTTATCAACTTGAAGATAGAAAAACAGCTGAAAATATGTTTAATTAAAGTCTTGATGACAATCATACTTTTGTAAAGTAATAGTTCAATGTTTCCATATATCTTACATTTATTTCACACAAACCCCCACATTACACTACCTTTAAAAACTCAATCAATTTAATGGTCTGTGCTATAATTATATTAGTGTTGAAATCAGTTTCATTCAACAATGTAAATGTTCCACTCCATTGTGAATTATATGCATTAATGCTTGCTTTAAAAGCAACCAATAGAAATAAAGGCAAACTCACTTTGTTCGAGCCACCTCCTTACAACCACTAAAAAGCTAACAAGCCAAGGTTGTTGTCTATGTATAACTTATACACGTACTTTTCATTGTGTGCTTACATGCACCCAGTGGCACAAACGCAGAACAACCAAAAATAATGTTTTTCTGTTGATTCGCATATCAAATATGTGTTTATAATTTATTAATTACATTTTGATTAATTGCATTTCTTTTTAAAGAATACATTGTTTCAGGGTTCCAATTATTGGATAGATGATATCGGTCATCTGGTTGTGCTACGGCTGTAAAGAGGACGCCCCAATACCAGCAAACATTATCCTTATCTTTTGTAAACATAGTATGGTGTATGTATTATTATTAGAATAAATATAACTGAATCAATAGCTGTAAGATCTGTGGATTTTTTTTGCATGTTTCAGATCCGTTTTCAGACTTATCATGCAATATCACGGGCCACCCGAAGGCGATACGCATATATGGATGACGATGTGCTCAAAAATTAGTTTTCACGTTAAGCATTGAGGTTAGCGTCTTTATCGCAACCTCCCTACTGTGTCAGTTTGCGACCAGTGGTTTTTAAAGAAATTATTATTCTCTTGGAATTTGTGCTCATAGCGCGTAATAAATAATTAGAATGTCTTATGAGTGAAGGAAGAACAGCCTTTTCCGCGCTTCATGGATTTGTAAGTTTTACCATTGCGTTCAGGATCCCATCAACGCAACCAGAATGAAATTCAATCCTTTTTAATATTTCATTTGCATTGCTATCAATTATATCAATAAATTCAAACATCATTATCTAAAACGGCGTGTGAGCGGCCCTGAAGACGGCGCTGTCTCACTTCACTTTTTCTCTAGCGCGCCGTGCAAACTCAAATATAAATTGAAGAGATGTTCAAACAAAGAATGTTGCAAACAATGTAGATATGTCATGTTTAATGCTATGGTCACAAATCATCTACGGGCACCGTACGGCGTCTATTTCACCAAAATTCGTACGATTCTACGGCGCCCGTACGGTGCCCGGCCGGCGGCAGGAAGTATCGTACGATTTTTTATCACTTTTTAGACATCGTACGGTGCCCGGTGAATTTTAGGTACTACTTAAAATTCCACGGCGCCCGTACGGCGTTTGGTAGGGTCATTGAGGGTAAAATCACATCGGCCGGGCACCGTACGTTGCCCGGACGGCGCCTGGCCGGCGTTTTTACACATCGGACGGGCACCGGACGATTTTTGTTTAATATTTTTATCGTACGATTCCAACGGCGCCCGTCCGGGCACCGTACGGTGCCCGGCCGGGCATCGTACGATGTCTGACAAGCGCCAGGAACTTTCAAAAATCGCTTAAAAAATCGGCCGATGCCCGTCCGGGCACCGGACGATACCCGTCCGGGCACCGGCCGATGTTTTATGAGTCAAACTGCCACCGGTGAGAAGCGACATGTATTTGCAGAAGAACATATTGCATTTACATTGATATTTCACTTTTAAAGACCAAAAAACATAAATACAAAAAAATATATTTTGCTTGAGCAGCTGAGGATGATGAACATGCAACAAACAAATGCTATTGAATTTTTTTTGCAGTCTTGAGCAAGTGTGTTTTTCATCACCATCACTGTCAGCGTCAGCCTCAATCTTT
>Ga0224511_10001756_pt1 | contig 13638 bp, 7 predicted proteins | sample SF_May12_sed_USG_2_FD_169988 | JGI IMG/M metagenome (GOLD analysis project Ga0224511, IMG submission 169988) | Sediment microbial communities from San Francisco Bay, California, United States - SF_May12_sed_USGS_8_1 | ecosystem: Environmental > Aquatic > Marine > Sediment | place: USA...
AAATATAAAAATAAAGATACTACATTGTTCTTACCATAAAAATAAACATCTTACATTGTTCTATGCATAAAAATAAACAACTTACATTGTTGTAAATATCAAAATGTCCTTTCCAGTAACAAGTAACTTATAAGAAAGAAGGTTCTACATTACCTGAAGGATCTATAAAGGGCACCCAGGATGGGGAACGCGGGGATGTCCCGGGGCTTCTCGAAGGCCCAGTAGTATGACGCGATGGAGCCCGCCAGCGTCATCTGGCCCAGCGCCACAATGAAGTTCATGCACCAGAAGAACATGAACAGCAAGAATATCTCTAGCGGGATCGTGTACCTGCAAGGTTATATAGGAACTAGTTAATAAACTACGAACAAAATATTGGAGCATACATTTATCCCAGTGGATGGCTATTTTAAACAAAAAATAGTGGACTGCTCATTCGAAACAAATGATCTCAAATGGAAAATCTCCAGCAGGATTGTGTACATGACAGGTTATATATGAACTATGGTCTACCCTGTTGATTCAGAGCAAGATATTAGGGGATGCAATTATCACTCAGAATGCTATTTTAAACAGAATTCATCATATTAACAGGAAAATCCCCAGCGGAATCATGTACCTGGCTGGCCATACATGAACTAATTTTTCTATTGTTGACTAGGAAAACAACTTTTAGGAGACAAAAGTCAAGTGTGTGGTTTTGAAAAAGGAAACAATATATACTTAACCGTTCAGAAAATTAAATAGATCTGTGCGTGTTTTATGGTTAACACTTTTTTAAATGAATGTTTTTTTATCATTGCTATAAAAATGTACAAGAACTCACTCATCACCGCCGTATTTGACAAAGGAACAGGCAGCCCCTGTATTGGCATCCTGTAACACAGACAGCAGACGTCATAAGACAGCAAAAAACTAGTTTTTATTTATCAACCTGCAGGTTAAACAACACTCTTCATTAAGCTGTAGAAATAAGGAACAACTAAAAACATACAAAAGTCAAATTCCAATGATTTATAGACTGTATCACATTATTATTATGATTTTTGTGTTTTTATTGAAAATATTTGTATTTTACAGGTCTGTAAGAACTGATAAGACCAAAGAAAAGCGTACATTTTCATCGCAAGGTGCCCGCTTGACGTAGTACGAGAGGCCACCGTCGTCGGTGGTGTTTGTGCCGTTGTTGTAGAAGTCCTTCTTGCCCATGGAGGCGACGTAGGTTGCCGAGGCGATGTAGTAGACGAGGTAGGCGATCTGCAGCAGGAACGGGATGATCGGCCACAGCAGGATGAACATCATGTTGGAGATGGCCCTGTGTACGGGAGAGTAAGCAGGGGTAATGATTGCTGCGATATACCAGCACTGTACAGGTCATGAACTGTTGTCAATATAAAACTACAAATGCAGTGTGTAAATGAGATGAGGATATGGTGAGGATAATGACGGTGTAGTAATGCAGGTAACACATCATTATTCTACTGATTGCCATGAGTAGGCTTGGCATCAGTCAGATGGCCCTGTGTGCGGGAAAAAGAGGACGCGGCGTTAAAGATTGCTGGGATTTACGACACAACAACACCATACAGGTTATGCTTCGGCCATATTAAACTACAAATCCAGTGCTTGGTGCGACCTACTGTAACTACCAATTATTAAATAACAGTATTTTGCACCAAGCCCTCAAAATGCAGTTTATACACGATATGGCAAATTGGTTGCAATCTTTCAGGTGGTGTAGAACATGTGATACATCTTTTGTATGCCATGACTTCTTCTGCTTAAAAATGTTTGTAAACAGACAAATGTGGACTGTTTCAAAATTACAAGCATGTTTGCATCTTTAGAAGAGCAGCAAACTTAGTTCATTTTCTACAACCCATATTACAAGAACACAGACTATAGTTCTCACTGGGTACAATCAAAGCATCACAGGTTGTGGTTCTCAACAAAGACGGTGTAGTTGTTACTCAACGAAAACTCATCTAAACAGCATGCTCCTCCTTTGACTTCATTGAGAAACATACACATTAAAAGTGGTCTTCGTTGAGCACCACACACATTTTAATGAATATGTTTCTTAACACAGTCAAATTCAATTTGAGGATTAGGATAACAATATTTATATCAGTTTTCGTTGAGTAACAACTACATGTCTTCGTTGAGAACCACAACCTGTGACGCTTTGATTGTACCCAGTGGTTCTGCCATGTTCCCATGTGAGAGAGCGTTACCTGGAGGCCTCCTTGATGAGCTCGATGGCGATACAGATGCGCTTGACAAGGAACAGGAATATGAGCAGCAGAATGGCCAGCACCGTCGCCGACCCGCAACCTGGAAGTACACAACATTGTACACTGTCGGTCTCTACTCATAACTAGGTTCAAATGTTGTTGGTGTTCATAACAATATTATGCTTTTTTATAGAGTAGCAAACACACTTTCAGGTATTAAAACAAACATAATACTTTTAACATCCTAGTTATACTTTATTGCTAAAGTGAAAAGGTCTTGGTTTTAGTAAAATCATCAAACACAATGGGTACGAATGGATGAGCGTGATTCCCAATGTCCCCATCTACAACCTAGCAAAATCAAAGGCAGAGAAACAGGACAGCTGACACTAGTGGGTAATGACTGAATGACAATATACAACATGAAGTCCCGTCTTTAATCATCTATACGTACCGAAAGCGAGCCAAGTTTTGCGTATCTGGAGGTAGTACTCAAACTCTCCGGAGAAGAGAGGGGCGACGTTATACTCCTGGGCCGGCGTCTCGCTGTCCTTCATTGTGTAGTAACGGTAGTAGCTCCAGCCACATGCTACAACACGGAACCAGCATACATTGGCATGATTGTAGTATTATTTTACATGTCATATTTTTTATATAAACACTAGGAATTATTTTTTATATTAACATTAAATTAGTATCATTTACATAAATAATTTTGCACCAAGCCCTCGACTTGTTTTGTACCATGTATATCAACACAAGTATATTATCATTTATATAAACACTAGTTTATATAAACACTGGTTTTCTATCATTTACACACGTATTTTATTATTTATATTATTGAGTTCCACAATTATTTTAACACTTTTATTACTACTTGTATAAAACTTAATAAGCCCGGCTCTATGAAATATATTTCAAGTGCTTAATCTTTAAACAGTGGTCAAACACAGGAGATCTGTAACTGTCTTACCGAAACCCCAGCATGCGAGGAAGAGTATGATTGTGATCCAGACAACAATGCCCGCGATCCAGCGCAGCAGCACAATCCAGAAGAAGCAGAACACCGCGCCAACCCCCAGCCCACTGGGACAGAGACATATGGACAAATTATAAACCCTTGATACAGGGCAACTTATCTACAACATATTCTAATTTCTAATGTATAAAACTGACCACGGAAAAAGGTCCCTGATTTGACCAAGAAATTCTTGGAAAATAACATATTACAAATTAATCTTCAAAATTGTTTGCATCACCTATTTCAAAAGACAATCAGATACTATTCCATTTGGCACTTTCTAGCAAAAGCCTTTGAACTCCACATGTGTATTTTTCTCATTAATTGTTGCCTGTTGTTGTTTCAAAGATTTCTTTTCAAATTAAAACTAGAAATGTGTCCATAATACACGGATGCCCCCGCTAAATGTGCTATGATTTTATAAAAGGTCCATAACTCTGTCAAAAATTAGTGGATTGTAACCCAAATCGAACTCGACCTGTGTTTTGATATTATATATCAACATACCAAATTTGAATTGAATCAATGCAGTCTTTCAAAAGTAATTGAGCGGACACCAAATTTTGATAACGGACGGACGCACGCACGCACGGACGGATGCACGAACGCACACACGGACAGGGGTAACACTTAATGCCCCTCCACCATTCTTCGAATGGCGGGGGCATAAAAAGAAAGATATAACTGTACGGGAAAAGTCCAAATGTGACAAGGCGTGTACGTACGCGAGGATGTGCCACCAGGAGTTGAGGACGTCCTTGAAGACCAGCTCCGCGTAGCTCTGCAGGGCGTAAAACTTGGCCAGGTACCTGGGGAAGTGGAGGGATAAATTGTGAAAAAGTAGGACAGTACATACAGGAATAACAATTGATTTCATGGAATAACACTGGATAACGTGAAAAAAATGACTCCTAGAAATTCAAGCCAAACTTTTAGTTTAATATGAGCCTGCCTTAGAATGTTGCATACAGTAACACTTAAGGGATGACAATGGATGTCATTTAATAATACTGGATAATGTGAACAAATGACTTCTATGATAAATTTTAGCCAAACCAAAAATAAATTGTTAATGGTGGACAACTCAATTATTAAATCATTTTGTAAATAGTTCCCTGGCTGCAGTTTAAGGTTGACCCTGACTAAGGGTCCATAAAGCTGATCATCTGCCACTTACTGGCTGGCGGTGTTGAGCGTGTCCCCAGTGACGGAATTGCCCTCCGCTGTTTCCAGGTTCTGACCGTTTGATGTCAGCTGTGTCGCGTAGTTCAACCCGTCGATAAAAATGGACGGGATACAACGCCCCACCACTGTAATACAGACATCTCAATCTAGTTAAATAACAATTAGATCTATTATCAGTATTTATATAAAAGTCAAAATCACAGGCATAATTAATTATTGTGAACACACATTTTTTTCTGATGGACTAGTCTAATAAAAATTCATTTTTAAATTATTAAAATCAGATATGGAAAATTATTGCATATTAAACAATATTTTTTTTAATTCAACATAGACTTATAAAATGTTGTTTATGTAACGCAAGCAAGGTCCAGTACTCACAAGATGTGGAAGGCACATAGTAGGGAGCACACTTGTCAGAGTCAATCAGATCAGCCTTCAGTGTTGAGGGATAACTCTGGTAACACCAAAACCATCATGCATGTTCATTCTATAGTATTAAAACCAATGTCTAGCTTTTTATTAAAATAATCTTTTAAAAAGCCATAATTTCAGAAACATATCAAGATAAGAGATGGCAAAGAAAGGCTTTGTGTGATTGGTTGATTCAACACCAGTAAGTTCACAATTATGCGGGTGATCAGTTCGCCCAACTACATGTAGCATGTTTAGAATTAACAGTTCCAACCTCTTAACTTAGCCAGCAACAGTCACTGAATGATGCCACACAGGTCTGACGTAAGAGCTGACAACTAAACAGGTCTGACGTAAGAGCTGACAACTAAACAGGTCTGACGTAAGAGCTGACAACTAAACAGGTCTGACGTAAGAGCTGACAACTAAACAGGTCTGACATAAGAGCTGACAACTAAACAGGTCTGACATAAGAGCTGACAACTAAACTAGACCAAACACAATATCCATAATCCTGGATGACAACGTGTATAATACTGAGGATTGTTCACCCCTTAAGTGGAGGGGGGGGGGCGGGGAGGTCATGGTTTTGATCCTGTACCGGGTCATATCAAAGACATTACATGTATAATATAGTATCAGATGCTTCCTTGCTTAGTGTTTAGCATAAATTATAAGGACATGTCTAGCTGCTGTTTTCTCCTCTTAAATCTTGTTAAAAACAATAAAGTGGACTCCATCTGGAATGAGGTGTCTAGGGTAAGTTAGGATAACCTGCTTCAGAATGGACCTCAAATAAATTAGTAATTTAACCAGAAGTATGTGTATACTCACGGTGACATCGGTGAGCGGGTCGGCACTGACGGTGGACTTGCACAGCATGTCCGTGGAGGATGAGCTGGTGACCAGCACCTCAAGGTACGTGTGGTACGCTGACGGGCAATTCTCCACACACACCTAGCGAACACATGCCGGAAACAGGTGGGTCAGTCTCGCTTCCATGTATTTACAATGGACAGATCCACAAATGTCAATCATGATCATTTAGTACAATACATGGTCAATTTTAATCCAATAGATTAGGATTATATTGTCAGGTGACAATCTGACCTAGAAAACACAAAACAAAGTATACTTCCTGTTTGTAATAAACCCCTTCACAAGATTGATCAAAGAAAATCTACCGCATTGGAGGGAGACAATAATCGTATGCGGCATTTAATGTGTGGCCTATGATTTTAATCAAAAGGGGTCATAAAAACCCTAGTGCAGTCAGCTCTGAAATGTTTTGAACATGGTCCCTGTGTAGAATTATTACAGAACCAGCGTAAACAACCACTCAAACATTATGGTCCAACTTAATTACTGATGTTAGCTTCATAATCATTGACATAACCATGCTGTGTAAATGAGTGTAGGTCAATTTACTAAAAAAGGACCTAAAATATTAATGTGCCGATGTACCAGAATCCTGACCCTCCTAATGCATCTTGGGAAGGAAATGAGACTTGGTTGTCTCAGAAAATGGTCCAAAAATGTATGTCGATACGGGGAGGGCCAAAACTAAGTTGGTCCTGACCCTTCTGCATGTACATTGTTTTATTCCAAATAACTCCATTTCAGCATGTTTCATCATTATTGTGCATGTGATTTTTTTGTAAATAGCATACTCATGCATGTGTTTGCAATAAAATATTATTAAATAAAAATAATTTTTGACACGTTTAAAGTTGAGTTTACGCATTAAATAACAAATGAATTTATTGCCACTACTTTAAAACTGATAAAATAATTCACGTTAATCTACATTTTATTAATTATTCAATATCTTCATTATAAAGGTATAGATATTTCAAGAATTTGATAGTTTTAACAATTAAACTATTTGCATTTAAAGATTGGCACTATTTAAAAAGACAATTTATGTCAGGTGTGCGCAATTGTTGTGTAACATTATAAACATTGAAGATGAACCATCCAGGCTAATAATCCTTTAAAAGTCACCATTGTGTGGGAAACTTCATAAGAATTCATAAGACAATATTACAATATCCATAACATTCAATTAGTTGTTTTAAAAGGCCAATAATGTATTGGGCACCCAAGTTTTATCAGACAACTTATGCATGAATCTATGGCAGACCAATTTCCTATGTGGTGTCCAATATTATATACCCTGGTATCCTCCATTTCTATTTAAACAATAAAAAGAAACCTAATAGCATGATTAAATATTAAGCATATAAACAGAAATGGTCATTTAAGAATGTTTGCATTTCCAATGAAATATCAACCAAGTTGAACCTATAGACTTAATATTAAATTACTGTAAATTTATATGAAGACAGAATTTAAGGGCATTTCCCATAAAAAATATAAATTCAAAGAAAAGTAGTCTCATTGATAATAAGGTGTTGATAAATGTATTTTAAGATTGTACTAAACTTCTTTCACATACTGTTTGTAACATTAAAAACAGAAATGAACAATCTGCCATTGTAGCATTTGTTCTAAAGATGCTATTCTGCCGTTTTTAAAGTCAAAGACCACAAGAGTTCAGACCTTCTCCATCCAGTAACATATTATATTATATTGATTATAACCATGCAACTATTTCTATGATCTTGGATCAAACATAACCTATAAATAAACTGAAACAATAATGGAACCAGTAATGAGGTCAGAGGATTTTCTTACAACTTATCGAAATAATGACAAATATCATTACCTTTTACACAATTATGAATTAACAGTCTAACACTGCAGAAATATAGTTAAGTTTTTTTTTCCTTCATCAAAACCAGTTAACTGTCTGGATTCTTGTCCGTTACAAAAAGACCAGACACGTACCGATGGTGTAGGGCAGCCCGTCGCTATGGCAGCAAAGCCGACCTTGGAGCACTGCATGATGTCGAAGTAGGCCAGATTGGGCTTGGTCCTGCAACAGGTCACATGGTCAGTACAGCTGGATTAACAGCGAAGGGAGCTGACATGATGTGGGAAAAATAATTTGTTAAATTTGGTTTATATTGTTGGTATTTACTACCAAAGCAAGATTCTTTCTTAAAAACAATTTTGAAACACTACATGCTGGTTAAACATCACTTACATAGAACTACAGACAACAAAAATATTTATAATACCCACATTTCCGGTACAAGATATTTCAACAACCTGTAATGGTGTTTAATACTTAGTATTGTTTTTCTTAATTTACTGCCTGTGTTTTTTTTATTTAGAACATTTGCGATAATAATTGTTAAAATAAGGAACTGGAGATTTTGAATAGATCATATAAATGTTAGAGAGAGAGAGAGCTCTTTTTTTCTTTTTTCGCCATAATTTAATGGTAACATTGATTTGCAGAAAAATTGCTGAAATAAGTGACATTTACTGTTTAATAAATCATTATTGACCAAACGTGGGGACATTTGTTAAACCATTTTTATTCGGTCATACACAGAACTTAAAAAGAAAGAACAAACTTGTTTAATATAATTTTCTTAAAAACAGAAAATGTCTAAGAGTTCTGACACTCATTCATCTCAAGTGTACCACTACCAAGGTTTGACAGAGAACATTTAAAAGCTTCAGTCTTTAAACTAGTAATGTCTTATTTATTATAACAACATGTGTGGGCAGAGGGTTAAACTTTGTGTAGAAACCAAAAATCCATTAAAGTAAGTTCATTGCCATTAAATTTAAAATAATTTAAAGACAGTATTTAATCCAGGTACAAAAGGAGTGAAATTAAAGAATGAACTAAAAGCATTGACCATTGTACAGTGTACTTTAAATTAATCATTCTATACAACTGAAATATTAATCAGCCTGATATATTCAATTGTTGTGATAGGCCAAGCAGTAGAGGAGAAGTTTTATTTCTTAATCAATATCTCCGTCATAAAATCTGAATGCAGAGAGAATAGAGCATTACTGGAGAGGATAAATACTGGCAGAGTGGTGTTGAATAGAGACAAGTTGAAAATTACTGTCCTACCAAATTGTAATTAGAAGCTTTAAAAAGTATAGGCAAAACAAATACGATAAAATAAAAACCACAGATTTCAAAACAGACACAATTTGAATGGAAGACACAAACTTAGAAAAGTGAAAAAAATACCTATTATAACAATAAAATATAGATTTGCATGATTTTAGGGGAAAAATCAAACTATGACAGAAAAAAAGCAAGGTAAATATACAATTTATATTATTGACATAATGATCATGTTGTATAATATTATGATAACAATGTGTTGGCTTACGCGTAAGATCCGACACCACACTGGTTTCCGCTGGAGTCTGTTGGGTACAGGAGTCGTTTGGGGTCCCCGTACACGTAGCCTGGCGGAGAGAGTGAACAATACAGATAGTGCCATCAGAATTATTATAATATTCATGTGAAGTTTCATTGCTACATGTACACTGTTGTTAGTCAATGTCTGAAAGTTTCAAACCAAAGGTTCACTGGCACTGAAGCCAGGGTGAGTACCAACTATAGCTCCCCTTGATCTTCAAATTGTCCAGCTAAAATAGTTGATCAGAAATAAACATATGTATTAAAGAATGGTTGGTTGGTTTAATGCTGCCTTTCAAAACAGATTAAGTTACATGTATATCACAGCAGTCGTTCCACTAACCAGCGTTCCTGGGTTCACCAGTACTAGCCCCTTAACACCGCGAGCCAGTTTCCTTACATGAGCAAGCTGTGAGGGACAACTAAACCAGACTTAGCAGTATCTTATTTTTATCATGATGGAGAAGGTTTGCCTCACATAAGCCTACTGTAATGGGCAAATAAACCAAACTTAATGCTATATCTAGACTTAGCAACAATCATCACGGAGAATGTTTGCCGTTCCTAGGTGAGGCTTGAACCCCTGACCCTGGGATGGGTGTAGTGAAAGTGTTGCGGGTACGTACCGACGATGGAGATGATGACCATGGCTCCGATACAGGCGACGAACAGCAGACAGCAGATGATGTCTGTACATGACCTGCAACACCAACCAAAATGTCAGCACGCATACAGCAGCACACCGTTTGACTGGGACACATCATCATGGCATGATAACAGTCACAAACTCACTAGCATCCGCAGCAAATGGGTCGTTCAATTAACCTGTATGCTTGGTGAACTGTGATTGGCTAACGTTCGTGCTTACTGAACGTGAGGCTGTGTTTGCTGTCATCAACCTGTGAGTCTATTGATAGAAATCAATTACAATGTATACCAAAATGTATGTGTGCACATCTTGAACTTCCTTTATAACTACATTGAGTATTAGTATGAGAATTTGCTTGCTTACAATTAAAGTTGAAATGCATTGAACAACATTTCAGCATATTTTACACCTATTAAGTAATTAATTATTATTTTATGTGTGAGGACTATTTACAAAATGTATTTTATTTAGAATATTCCTGCTGTTGTGCCGATTATTATCCAAAATCTCATCAACTTTTTCAATTAGGTTGTCATTGTTATATATAGAGGAGAACCAGTTTTTGACACACTGGATATTAAACTTGGTCAAACATGACAGTTCATTTTCTGAATGAGCGATCCTTTTAACTGTTTTCTAGCCTTTTCTCATATAGGAAAGTCTACTGGCTAAGAGTTTGCAACAACACGCATTTGTATCAACATCACAGACAAAGCAGACAGTAAAAAAGACTGAGACTTGGAACTAAAAGGGAAGAGAGCCAAGATAGGATGATTTTTTTTATAATTTTGGTTTTACTTCTAGTCACTGTTTATTAAAAGAATACTTTATTTTCAACAAATCTGAATATCCATGTGCAAAATGAAGCCAAATGGTCTATGATTATATAAAAATGCTCAGAGCATAATTATGATTGTCTTGATTGTTTAATGTGGCTGCATATTTGTCACATCATAAAGGACTTTCATTATATTTTGTTCATAAATTTGTGGCCATTCAGAGCAACCCTGACTAGATTATGATTATAAACATGCAGTAATTTTATCTACTAAAGTGAAACACACAATCATTCATACACATCTTTTCAGTTATTTGAGATATCAGAAATGGAGAAGAAATCATCACACATTTGCAGCAATACAGAATACAGAAGCATTACAAACCTAGTAACATTTAAGAAGTTTACATTTACAAAGTAATGACCAGGCCGCTTTTTACATTGTTTTAATTGTTTAGTTATGAAACAAGATTGAACAATTTAAACTCTATTAATATTAAGGGGAGGTAAAAAAGTTAAAAATTATTTCCCTTTACATTTTCATTAATTAATGTATCATAAGTGCAAGTGTTTTTAAAAACTCTGTGGTTAAAAAGTTTCTATTTAATATAAGATACTTTAAATAGTTTTGCTTGTGTAACTTAATTTTATTGCAAACTTATATATTTTTCATATTGTGATGCCCATTAGGGATTGTAGACCTTAAAAGATTTCAAAACATGTTGTACTGACTAAGCAGAGAGAGTCATGTTTGGGGGGAGCACCATGACAAAATGGCAGACACAAAAACAAAAACATCCCTAATCCCTAATCTGCACTTGTAATACAACCTTTCAAGAAATAGACCAGTATTGTTGTTGGTGCTTTGTATTTAGTAAATTAACTACATAATCTATAGTTGTTACCAAAGCATTCCAGAAGAACATAATCTTCATTACTAGGTGTGACATAATTTTAGAGGTTTATTCCGATAGCATTTTAACTGAATGGTGTATAGATTTTCATGAAAACGTGGGTTTCTTGTAACCAAATACACATCATCCATATTTAATTTAATAAAAACTGTGTTGTATACCCGGAACATAAATTTGGTTTAGAGTTGTAACATATCCCTATAACACAAAACTTTCTGGACTTTACAGATATCTGTTCCCCACCCTTTATTTATCAATTTACTGCAGACATTACTTTGGGGCAAGCAAAGACAGCTTAGGGGGTCAAAGACATGAGGCCATTGGGTCAACATCACTTGTTCACAATAAGCAGAAAGAGAACACCACACGTCTTCCATATCTATACTTCTCTGTACATTGTATTTATTCCCTTTCACAATGTGGAACATGGGGGTATTTAATAAATGGATCTAATCTATTCATCGGTTATTTATAATAAGCTTGAATGAGAAACAAATGTTTAGGGTTGGTGGTTTTTATTGACGGTTTCAGTTAAACCTACTCAACCTTGCAGCTACAGCCGGGTAGACTAATTATGCTTTCACCTAGATTTAAATGTCCTTAAATTTAACTTTTTTAAATAAATAACAACACACACATTTTCACAATTTTAGAGCAAGTGACATATAACAGTTATAAAGTTAAAATGTTGTAAAGATAGGTTTCCTAATGGTATTTGTTTTGTTTTAGGGGGATTTGTTTGAATGTAATGATTTGAAGGTTGTACAGAGCATTATTACTAATTGTACAAGTTTAAATGCTAGCATCTAACCAACCCCTTACCTCTAACAACAAGCTTATCGCATATTACACATGGCTAAAACATGAAAGCATATGTTTTTTTACTGGTTAACAAGATTTCATATACATTTCTCAAATTTATTTTCTTCATGTAATAGAAGCAGTTTCTAACAAGGAAGGGAGGAAACAGAAACCCTCCTTAAATGAAACTTAAAACATGAAAAACGCAAACATCTTGCATCTTTTAGAAAGTAAAAAGATCAGTATTTAGCATTGCATGACTGGCTCAGCGATGGTCTCATCATTTGTACTTGTAAGCTTACTGCAGTTAGAACTGATATATGTGGTCAAAACATTTCCCGCACAAAGTTCCTTCCATTATTTATTAAGTCTACCCAGTCAAAAAAATTCCCATCATATTTTAGACCTGAACAAATTCTATCCAATCATTGATTGGGAATTTTTGCAGGAAAGTGGCCTGATTTTGGAATTTTGTATTAAAAGAAAATGCTTAATGTATTCGTTAAAAAATATACCACAAAACATAAATTGCAAACAGTTGTTTAGAAAATGCAGACATGACAATGCATTAACTTAAGAATGTTTTCTTAATAATTTTTTTCCAACTTTTTTAAATCTCAACACTAGGTAAAGTCTATATCTAAACTTAGAATAAAATAAATATATGTTTTGTGATCGGTAGTAATCCTGAATTTCAGCCTTAAATTTGCCTTAAAAAATCCCAGCACCTGAGCCCCACTACATTACAGAACATCAAGTGTCAGTACCTGTTCTTCATCGGCCCCTTGAACTCCTTGTTGTGCTCCTTCGGCTTCCCTGAAACAGAAACCAATCACATTATAGGCTTTACTATTTATTCAAGTCAGTGTACAGTTAGAAAAATATTAGCTCTCAAGGTAAATCACCAAATTTGCCATTATTACTGCCAACAAGGGAACTAGTGTTGTATTGGCCCTTCAGTGATGGGTCCTAGATTTAGAACTGTGACATGGTACCCTTCAGTGAAAGATCCCAGGTTTAGAACTGTGACATGGTACCCTTCAGTGATGGGTCATGGGTTTAGAACTGTGACATGGTACCCTTCAGTGATGGGTCCTGGGTTTAGAACTGTGACGTGGTACCCTTCAGTGAAAGGTCCCAGGTTTAGAACTGTGACACAGTACCTTTCAGTGGTGGTCCCAGGATTAGAACTGTGACAGTACCATTCAGTGAAAGGTCCCAGGTTTAGAACTGTGACATGACACCCTTCAGTGAAAGGTCCCAGGTTTAGAACTGTGACAGTACCATTCAGTGAAAGGTCCCAGGTTTAGAACTGTGACACAGTACCCTTCAGTGAAAG